>OHLF01000335.1_pt1 | contig 16438 bp, 14 predicted proteins | sample 1569001 | NCBI WGS metagenome assembly OHLF01 (sample SAMEA3879541, study PRJEB24766) | human gut metagenome | biome: human-associated habitat; feature: feces | place: USA | collected 1985/1987
CCCCGGCAAACATTATGTCGCCGCCGGAGAATCCTGCATTCAGAGCCGCCACTATCTCGCCACCGCTCACGCAGTCCACACCCAATCCCGCCTCGCGCACCGCAGCGAGGATGCGAGGATTGGCATTAGCCTTGACAGCATAGTGCACCTTACTTCCGCCGGCTTGCTTCTTCACCTCGTCGAGAGTCAGCCGGAGCAGCTCCATATCATAGTAATAGAACGGAGTCTCTATGTTTTTAAATTCATCAATCGGAAATGTAGTCATAACACAATCCTATTGTCTGTTGAACAATTTCTCACTCAGTTTAGCGAGTGCCGCCACCTTGTCATCCTTGCGGATAAGGAATGAGATGTTGCAGTTGCTGCCGCCATAGGAAATCATCCGCACAGGGATGTCCTTCAGAGCAGCCAAAGCCTTCGCCTCAAAGCCACGGTTTTGCCATTCAAGATCGCCCACCACACAGATTATCACCATATCGTGGTCGATGGTCACCGTCCCGAATTTGCGCAGCTCCGCAATGATGCTCTCAAGGTTCCGCTCATTGTCGACAGTCACCGACACACCGACTTCCGACACCGTAACCATGTCTATCGGCGTCTTATGCGCCTCAAAAATCTCAAACACCTTGCTCATGAAACCGTAAGCCAGCAGCATGCGGCTCGACTTGACACGGATGGCAGTGATGCCGTCCTTCGCAGCCACCGCCTTGATGGTGTGGTCTGCTGCCATATTGTCAATCAGCGTGCCCTTGGCAGACGGGTCGAGTGTGCTGAGCAGACGCACGGGAATGTTGTTCAGTTTCGCCGGCTGCACACATGTGGGGTGCAGAATCTTGGCACCGAAATAAGCAAGCTCGGCAGCCTCCTCAAAATTCAGGCGTTCCACTGGACGCGTGTTTTCAACATAGCGCGGGTCATTGTTGTGCATACCGTCAATGTCGGTCCAGATTTCAATCTCCTCCGCGCCGACAGCAGCGCCGATGAGCGACGCCGAATAGTCGCTGCCTCCGCGCTGCAGGTTGTCTGTCTCGCCATAAACGTTTTTGCAGATGTAGCCCTGCGTGATATATATTTCGGCATCCCGATGCTCGTCGAGCATCTCCGACAGGCGAGCCTTTAAAAATGCCGTATCGGGCTCGCCATTGCTGTCGGTGCGCATATACTCAAGTGCCGGCAACAACACCGACTTCACGCCATGCTCCTGCAGATAGAGATGCATCATCGCAGTCGACATCATTTCGCCCTGCGCGAGAATCTCCCTCTCCTCCAAGACCGTGAAATTAGCCTTGGCAAGCGAGCGCAGATAGTCGAAACGCTCCTTTATCGCAGCCGTTGCAGCCGTTTTTGTCGACTCTTTGTCATACAAACTGTCGATGGTCTCAAGATATTTCAGTTCAAGAGCGTTTACTATGTCGTGCGCTCCATTTACATTTTTCTTGTACAGGTAATCAGAAATCTCAACCAAAGTGTTGGTAGTGCCAGCCATTGCCGACAGCACCACAATATTTTTCCCCTTGCCGGTCACAATTCCGGCAACTTTTCTGATTCGCTCCGCCGAACCGACAGAAGTTCCGCCAAATTTCAGTACCTTCATTCTTTCGCTTTCAATCGAATATCAAATCGTTATTAAAGTTCTATTACGTTCTTATCCTCGCATTTCACAACCCTCGCAGGGAAATCCTCCGTGAGCTGGATGTTGTGGGTTGCCATAATTACAGCCGTTCCCTCCGCACAGATGCGGTGCAGCAGCGACATGATCTGATGTCCCGTTTCCTGGTCAAGATTGCCCGTAGGCTCATCGGCAAGAATCAGTTTCGGACGGTTGAGCAGAGCGCGCGCAATGGCGATGCGCTGCTGCTCGCCACCCGACAGCTCGTGCGGCATCTTATAGGATTTGTGCTCCATCCCCACCTCACTCAGCACCTCATTGATACGCTCGTCGATGTCGGTCTTGTTCTTCCAACCCGTGGCCTTAAGCACAAACAACAGGTTGTCGTAGACCGAGCGGTCAGACAACAGCTGGAAATCCTGGAACACCACACCAATCTGCCGGCGCAGCATAGGCACATCCTTGCGGCGGATGGCAGACAGGTCGTAGTCGAAGATTCTCGCCTCGCCCATTTCAATAGGCACTTCGGCATACATCGTCTTCATCAAGCTGCTCTTACCGCTTCCGACACGGCCTATCAGATACACGAACTGACCTTCCTCAAGCTGAAAGTTCACGTTTTTCAACACGAGCAACTCCTTACGGAGCACTTCCACATTTTTATAATCAATGATTGCTGACATGATTTATATTGATTGTTTCTTATTCTTTGTGACGTTTCTGCAACTCGCGCGACAGGTCGTCGAGCGACAACCCCTTCGACGTGAGCAACACGATAAGATGATACATCAAGTCGGAAGCCTCATAGACCAAACGGTCGTCGGTTCCGTTTGTAGCCTCGATGACCGTTTCCACAGCCTCCTCGCCCACTTTCTGAGCCATGCGGTTCACACCCTTTTTGAAAAGCGAAGTGGTATAGGATCCCTCTGGCATCTCCGCATAACGGCGCTGGATGAATTTCTGCAGATAGTCGAAAAATTCAACGCCATAGTCGTTTGAATCGCAGAAGCATGTCGCCGCGCCAGTGTGGCACACCGGACCAGCCGGGATTGCTTTAATGAGCAGCGTGTCGTTGTCGCAGTCGTCGGCAATCGACACCACCGTCAACGTGTTTCCGCTCTCCTCACCTTTTGTCCACAAGCAATTGCGTGTGCGGCTGTAAAATGTCACCAAGCCCGTAGCCTGAGTTTTCTCAAACGCCTCCTTGTTCATAAAACCGAGCATCAGCACATTCTTTGTGCGTGCATCCTGTATGATTGCTGGAACAAGTCCGCCCATTTTTTCAAAATTCAAATTCATAATCTCACTGTAATATGCTGTTCTTGTAAATATTTTTTCAATTCTCCGATTCCTATCTCATTGTAGTGGAACACGCTCGCCGCCAGTGCCGCATCGGCATTGCCAAGCTCAAACACTTCGGCAAAATGCTTCATCCGTCCGCCGCCTCCGCTCGCAATCACGGGAATTCCCGCGCCAGTGCTCAGCTGCGCCAAAGCATCGCAGGCAAACCCCTGTTTCACACCGTCGTGGTCCATACTCGTAAACAACAGTTCTCCTGCGCCACGGCGTTCAGCCTCCGCAGCCCATTCAAACAGTCCGCGTCCGGCAGGACGGCTGCCTCCGTGAGTGAAACATTGCCAATCGCCGTCGACACAGCGCGCGTCGATGGCCACGACACACACCTGGCTGCCGAAACGGGCTGCAATCTCGTCGATAAGCTCCGGACGCGCCAACGCCGACGAGTTGATGGAAATTTTGTCGGCACCGGCATTGAGCAACGCCTCAACATCAGCCACGCTGCCTATTCCTCCGCCCACAGTGAAAGGAATATTCACCTCGCGCGCCACACGGCTCACCATGTCGACCAGCGTCTTGCGTCGCTGGCTCGATGCCGTGATGTCGAGAAACACCAGTTCATCGGCCCCCTCCTCGCTGTATCTCCGACCGAGCTCCACCGGATCGCCGGCATCGCGCAGATTGCCGAAACAGACACCTTTTACCGTTTTGCCGTCTTTCACATCAAGACAGGGTATGATTCTCTTAGCAAGCATTGCAGTTCATGTTAATCCGTTCCACATCCTTAAGCGATATACGCCCTTCATAAATCGCCTTGCCCACAATCACCGACGGCACCCCGACGGCGTCAAGGCTCTCGACGTCGGCAAGCGAGCCGATTCCTCCACTTGCCGTAAGCACTATACCCGGCAATTCTTCGAGCATCTCCTTATACAGGTCCACAGCCGCGCCTTCAAGCATCCCGTCGCACGCAATGTCGGTCGTGATGACATTGCGCACGCCGTCGCGCTCCATATATCCACGCACAAACGGCATCAAGTCGATGCCGCTGTCCTCCGTCCATCCCACGGTGGCTATTTTCTTGTTCTTCACATCGGCACCGAGAATAATGCGGTCTGCACCGTAGCGGGCAATCCAGCCACGGAAAAGTTCCGGACTTTTCACCGCCACACTGCCGCCCGTAATCATCGCCGCACCCGACTCGAAAGCCACATGCGCGTCGTCGTCAGACTTCAGACCGCCGCCGAAGTCGATTGTCAGCGACGTGCGCGACGCCAGCCGCTCCAGTGTGCGATAGTTCACAATGTGGGCTGCCTTCGCGCCGTCAAGGTCCACCAGATGCAACCGTCGGCATCCGGCGCTCTCCATCGCCTGCGCCACCTCAAGTGGATCTTCGTTATAGACTCGCTTCGTGTCGTAGTCGCCACGCGTAAGCCTTACGCACTTGCCTTCGATAATATCTATTGCCGGTATAATCTCCATCATAATTCCAAAAAGTTTTGCAATATGCGCGACCCGACATCACCGCTCTTCTCAGGATGAAACTGTGTGGCATAGAAGTTGTCGCGCTGCATCGCCGCGCTGAACGGCACAGCAAACTCAGTGACGGCTATCGTGTCGGCGCAAACCGGAGCGTAGTAACTATGCACATAATAGACATAGCTGCCGTCGGCAATGCCTTCAAGCAACCGGCTTTGGCGCACAGCCGCGACAGTGTTCCAACCCATCTCCGGAATTTTGAAGCCCTGTGCAGGCTGAAAACGCTTGACGTCGACATCAAAGATGCCGAGGCAATCGCAGTCGCCCTCCTCCGAATGGCGGCACATCAGCTGCTGCCCGATACACACACCAAGCACCGGCTGCCGCAACGAGCGTATCACGCCGTCAAGGCCGCCGCCACGAAGACAAGTCATTGCCGACGACGCTTCTCCCACACCAGGAAAAACCACCTTGTCGGCGGCGCGCAGCACATCAGGATCGGCAGTCAACACCGGCTCCACGCCAAGACGGCGTAGCGCGCACTCCACAGAGAACACGTTTCCGGCGTTATATTTCACAATCGCTATTTTCACCTTGTTTTATTTTGAGTTTCAAAATTAGGAATTTTTCTTTGATTTATCTGCGAAACAAGCATTTTTATTAGATTCATTTCAAAATAAGCACAAAAAGCAACCTTTACTACTTATTCTCCGCGCTGCACGACGGACACACCCCCTTTATCAGCACTTCGCTCTCGGCAGGTACATAGCCTTCCGGCAAACGATAGTCGGCAACCATGACATCTCTAAGACACGAAACCGCACCGCACTTTGTGCATAAAAAATGCACATGCGAATGATGTCCGTCTTCAACGTTGAAGGCATACTCCGACTTATTGTTGTCTATTAAAATGCGGTGAACAACTCCCGCTTTCTCAAGAGCCTGCATCGTGCGATAAAACGTCACACGGTCATAAATCTCGCCCATCGCCACTTTTATCTCATCTTCAGCCATAGGCATTCCTTTGTCTTTCAGAATGTTGATCACACGGATTCGCTGTGCACTTTTCTTCAATCCCTTTCTTTTCAATATGTCTGTCGCATTCATTCCAACACTCTTTTAATTGAATTTAAATGCAAAAATACCAACAATTTCACAAATAGCAAAATTTAACACAATTAAAATATGCAACAATGTTGCATATTTTAGAAACAATCATTATCTTTGCGGCATAAATGAAAACATTAAGACGAAATAGGATTATAATAGCGCTGGTGCTTCTGTTGTCGCTCCTGCCTATGGGAATCGTGAAAGCCACACACGTTCACGACTCCGATGCCATTTCCACTGTCGAAACGTCGGGCACATGCCACTCGCACAATGGCACAGCCGACAACGACTGTCCGATTTGCCAATTCATCCTATCGCCTTTTGTCGAAGAGGCAGAGCCTCATATTGATTTCACAACCATCCTCTTGTCGTTCATTCTTGCGCTCCCTTGCGCAGGAATCCTGGAAGCAACGACTAAGCGCGCTTTTCTCCGTGCGCCTCCTTTTGCATATCAAGCTTAATTTCAAGTTTTTCTTCATTTCATATCCGAATAAATAATTTCGGACATGAAAAATCGCACAATCCACTAATACGTTAATTTTTAGGATGAACAGGAAGTTTTTAACTGAGTCGCTTCCCATTTTTATCCTACCCTACTGCATCCTTGCTTCAACAGCCGGCAGCGCGTCAGGCCACAGTCTCGGAAACGGATTGGAATCCGACACCGACAGTCTGCGGCAGCCGACAAAAGCAGGAATTGTGCTCAAGGATGTCGTCGTGGAGGGAAACGGCTATAGTAAAGATATGCAAATGAGGTCGGCACTAAGCACCACATATGTCGGCAAACAATTTATAGAAACTAATTTCAGCGGCTCGCTCATGCAAAGCCTCGAGAAGATACCCGGCGTCAAAGCCATGTCAGTAGGATCAAATGAGTCCAAACCAACAATCCGCGGGCTCGGGTTCAACCGCGTGGTTGTGGCAGAAAACGGCATCAAACACGAGGGGCAGCAATGGGGCGACGACCATGGGCTGGAAATAGACCAGTATGACATCGACCACGCGGAAGTGATAAAAGGCCCTGCCTCGCTGTCTTACGGCTCCGACGCCATAGGAGGAGTCATCAATCTGACAAGCACCGCCGTGCCGCAAGACAGATTCAAGTGGAGCGCGAACCTGTTTGCCCGCAGCGTCAATGACGCCATCGGCACCTCTGTAAGATTGACAGGACGCAAGAACAATTTCTGGTATAAAGCCAACGCCACCTTCATCGACTATGCCGACCAGCGTGTACATAAAACTGCACAATCGCTGTCTGCGCAATACGTCAGGACGCGAGACCGACGGCAGTCTTACAATTGGGCACACGGGAAACAAATGGAGCAGCTGGCTTCGAATCTCCGACGTCAACACCAAAAGTGGTTTTTTCGCCAACGCGCATGGCCTCGAGGTACGCTTGTCTGAGATTGACTACGACCGGTCGACCCGCGACGTCGACCTGCCGCAGCACAGTGTCAATCATCTGTTTGTCTCGAACCACACCGAATGGCATTGGAAAGGAGGCTTGGCGGAAAGCAACATCAGCTGGCAAAACAACCACCAGCGCGAGCTCTCCGAGCCAGTGTCACACGGATACATGCCCAAGCCCGACGGCACACTTGAACACAGTTTCGACAAGAACACAGTCTCAGCCGCGGCCAACGTCAAGCAGACAATCGGCACAAACTCTCTCAAAGGAGGAGTCAACGCAGAATATCAGCACAACCGCAGTGGAGGCTGGAGCTTTGTACTGCCAGATTTTGAGCTGTTGCAATTCGGCATATTTCTGTCTGACCATTTTGCCGTCAACGACAACATCATCCTCAGCACCGGCATACGCTTCGATTACGGAAGCATAAACACTCACAGCTACCACGACTGGTTCAAGACACCGACAGCCAGCGGCGACTCAATATATGCCGAACGTTCTGCCAACCTGCACAGAGCATTCAACAGCGTGACATGGTCAGCAGGCATCGACAACCATATAGGCAATCTTGTTCTGAAAGTCAACATCGGGAAAAGCTTCAGAATGCCTATAGCTAAAGAGCTTGGCATAGACGGTGTAAACTACAGCATTTTCCGCTATGAGAAAGGCAATGCCAATCTGAATCCGGAAGAGTCATACCAACTCGACGCAGCTGCCGTCTACAGCCATGACGGCATCAAGGCTTCCGTAACACCATTCTTCAACTATTTTCCAAACTACATCTACCTGAAGGGCTGCAGCTCTACAACTATGAGCAAAGCCGCGTGGCGCGCTGTGGGTTTGAGGCCGAACTTTCATTCCTCATCCTCCAGCATTTCAAAATCAGCGCTGGCGGCGAATATCTCTATGCCCGTCAGCTGTCAGGCGATAAGAAGGGCTATTCCCTGCCATTCTCCACTCCATGGTCGGTCCGTGTCCAACTCCGCTACGACCTGCCTGCTGCAGACGATGCCAAGGGCGGATTTGCAGCTGTGGAATATGTAGCTGTCGGACGACAGAACGAAATCGTTCCTCCCGAGGAACCGACACCAGGACATCAACTCATAAACATTTCCGTCGGGAAATCACTGAAAATAGGCGGTGCACGACTACGGCTGTCGCTCAGATGCGACAACCTGCTAAACAATAGATATTACGAACACACGAGTCACTATCGTCTTATCGATGTGCCGGAGCCAGGCCGCAACTTCTCCTTTATGGCAACGTGGGAGATATAATACACGTATAACCATCAACTATTCATACTTGCAAGTCTGAATCATTAATTATCAATTAACATAAACACTATGACTACTAAAATCAAAATCACAGTCGCCACATTGTTGGCTATGCTAATTCCCTTTCTGGCAGATGCCAGCAGTCCGCAGCAAGATGGCTCTGACGCCAATATCTATGGGCATGTCATCGACAAGCAAAGCGGGAAGCACCTGCCTTACATAACAATATTCGTGAAAGGAACCAACATAGGCACTACAACCGACACCTCCGGGCACTATTTTCTAAAGAACCTTCCCACAGGCACTATTTCTTTAGAAGTCAAATCCGTAGGCTTCCGCACCACACAAAAAAGCATAACTATCGATGCCAACTCCACCAAAGAGCTGAATTTTGCCATCGAACAAGATGACATCGCACTGGACGATGTTGTAGTATCAGCCAACAGAAACGAAACCAAGCGCAAACTTGCGCCGAATTTAGTCAACGTATTAAGCCCCAAATTGTTTGATGCGACACAGTCAGTATGTCTTGCGCAAGGTTTGAATTTCCAACCAGGAGTCAGGACAGAGGACGACTGTCAGAATTGCGGCTTCACACAAGTACGCATCAACGGACTTGACGGTCACTACTCTCAGATATTGATTGACTCCCGCCCTGTATTCTCCGCCTTGAACGGCATTTATGGTCTGGAACAAATCCCGACGAATATGATTGAGCGCGTAGAGGTGGTGCGCGGCGGCGGTTCTGCTTTATTCGGAGCATCAGCCATAGGAGGCACCATCAACATTATCACCAAAGAGCCATCCCGGAACTCTGCAGAAGTGGGGCACTCGTTTATGAGCATCGGCGGAAAAAACTCGTTTGACAACACCACATCAGCCAATCTGTCATTGGTCACAGACAACAACAGAGCCGGATTCTACATATATGGACAGAACCGTTACCGTCAACCGTTTGATTATGACGGCGACGGATATAGCGAGTTGCCCGTCTTGCACAACCAGACATTAGGACTCAACTCCTTTCTAAAGCTGAATCCCTACTCCAAATTGACGTTGCAGTATCATGGCATCCATGAGTTCAGACGTGGCGGAAACATGCTTGACCACATAGCCCATGAGGCCAACATCGCCGAACAAACAGAGCACAACATTCAAGGCGGAGGATTAAGTTATGATTATTTCTCGCCAAACAGGGAAAACCGCGTAAACGCATATTTCTCGTTCCAGTCAACTGCCCGCAAAAGCTATTATGGAGGAATAGGCGAAGGCACGCCTGATGATATTGAGGCCGCACAGAAGGCCTACGGCACCACACATGGCCTCACCTATATTCTCGGCGCACAATATACGCATTCTTTCGACAAACTTATATTTATGCCATCAGACCTGACTCTTGGTGCGGAATACAATCATGACGGACTGAAAGACATCATCCTCGGCTACAACCGTGACTTCCGGCAAAATGCCCGAATCGGAAGCTTGTTTTTCCAGAATGAATGGAAAAACAAACGCTGGAGTTTTCTCATCGGAGGCCGATTTGACAAACACAATTTTGTGGACCGCATAATTTTCAGTCCGCGTGCCAACATACGCTTCAATCCGACTGAGGATGTCAACCTGCGCGCAAGCTATGCCGGAGGATTCCGTGCGCCACAGGCCTTTGACGAAGATTTGCACATCGGCATTGTCGGTGGTGAACGTCTGGTCACTGTTCTTGCTGACAATTTGAAAGAAGAACGATCCAACAGTTTCAGTTTGTCTGCAGACATTTATCACAAGTTTGAGAATGCACAAGTCAATCTGCTTGTCGAAGGTTTCTACACGGATTTGAACAACGTGTTTGCGCTCAGGCAACTTAACCAACCCGACAGCCAAGGCAACACTGTGCAGGAACGCTATAACGCATACGGCGCAAAGGTGCTTGGTCTAAACATCGAGGGCAAGGTTGCACTGTCAAGATGGATTTCGCTCCAGGCCGGCGTAACACTCCAACAAAGCAAATATGACAAAGCCATTGCATGGAACGATGAGGTTCCGGAACAGAAATACCGTAAAATGATGCGCACTCCGAACACTTACGGATATTTCACGCTTACCTCAACCCCACTGCAACGTTTCACAGCGGCTGTCACAGGAAACTACACGGGCAGCATGCTCGTCGGACACAACGCCGGATCGGGCGTCGATACTCCGACAGCAGTCGACACCCCAGATTTCTTCACACTGAACGTAAAGCTTTCATACGACATTCCTGTATACAACGACTTGACTCTACAGATAAACGGTGGCATACAGAACATAACAAACGCCTACCAAAAAGACTTCGACAAAGGATGGAACCGCGACTCCGACTACGTCTATGGTCCGTCTCTGCCAAGAAGTTATTTTGCTGGAATAAAAGTGATTTATTAACATATAAACCTTAGGAACTATGAAAAAGTGTTTATTTCTTACAGTGGCTTTGACACTGAGTGTTTTTTCTCTATTTACGACATCGTGCGACAACAACGATGAGCCGAATGTTTCCAAACCCGTAGCCACTCTCGCCGAAGTTGGCGAGGAAAACAGCAAAACCGCCACGGCGGGCAAAGACATGCATCTTGAAGGCAATCTTGAAGCCGAAGGGCTCATCGCCCGCATCGACGTTGCTGTAACATCAGCCGACGGCTTAACCACTGTGGTCACGAAGTCATGGACCGATGGTAAATACATCGGTGTGCGCAACACTACTTTCCACGAGCACATTGACATTTCCTCCGAGACTGCTGCCGGTGAATATGTGCTGACGTTCACCGTCACCGACAAGGCTGGACAAAGCTCTGTGTTCAAATCTTCTTTAAAAATAACGACGCCGGTGGAAGGCTCCCCAGAAATAACAATAACGGAAACTGGCGAAGGCAACAGCAAGACTGCGGTTGCCGGCGGAGAGATGCATCTTGAGGCGGAAATCAGCGCGCCAAACAAAATCGCTGAAATAGAAGTGGAACTGCACAATACCGCCGCCGACTACGAGAAGGAATTCAAATACACAGGCAAATATCTCGGCGAGATATCTGCCCATTTCCATGAACATCTCGCCGTTCCTGCCGACGCACCAGCAGGCGAGTACCATCTCCACTTTACTGTAACCGATGCCGATGGCAATTCCACCACAGAGGAAGTTGAAGGCATTCAGATAACTAAATAACACCACCACGGCTTGGCTGTCGGCAATTGGTCGGCAGACAAGCCTTTACAAGAAAAGCAATCGTATTATGAAACGGATATTATATTTTGCATACGCGACATTGACATCTATCGCAATCTGCTCATGCAGCAACAACAACGATCCGGCAAAAGATCTTGAAAAGCCACAAATCGTTGATGGCGACATTCCTTCCCCGATAAACTGCGAGGTGTATCACAAAGGAGAGACAATTCCTTTCCGCTACACATTCACCGACAATATGGAGCTCGGCAACTTCAACCTCGAAATCCACAACAATTTCGACCACCACTCGCATTCCACATCCGCCGGCGACTGTCCGCTCGACCCCATAAAAACGCCTGTTAATCCGTGGATCTACAACCAAGACTTTGCCATCCCTACAGGGGCGACGTCGTATGAGGCGAAAGTCGACATTCCAATTCCTTACGACATCGACAACGGAGACTATCATTTTATGGTCCGTGTCACAGACAAAGCCGGCTGGCAGCAACTGAAAGCCATAAGCATCAAGATTGCCGACTGAGACACAAGAAATAAAACACAAGAATATGAAAAGATTTTTTTTATTCATCGTCATCATGCTGACGGCGGCAATGACGTCAAGACCACAGCAAATATGCCCAAATGTGTCTATGCTTTTCAACAAACAGAGACAACTGTATCCACAGGAGAAGCTATTCATCCACACCGACCGCACAAGCTATATGCCAGGCGAACGAATCTGGCTGTGCATATATGCTGTCGACGCAACCAGCCTGATTCCCACGGATGCCGACATGTATGCATACGCCGAGCTCCTTGACACGCAAGGCTTCACAATAAAGAGGATCAAAATAGCCAGACACAACGGCGCATACGCCGGATATCTCGACACGCCAAAGGATTTGGCTGAAGAGCAGTGTTTCCTGCGATGCTACACCCTTTATTCTGCAGGACTGCACGGCTACGAATGCCTTACGCCTATCAGCATCGGAAGCAGCCCCGCTCCTGTCACTGACATCCAAACAGCCGACGCTTGGGAAAAATCCAATCCACTGCACTGCACCGACACCGGCCAAGCTTTTAAAATCATGCTTGACAACTCGGCCGCGAAAGCCGTCAAACTTGCCGTAATTTCGAGAGGTTGCGTATGCTATGACGGACAGATCAAACCAGGAGAGCCCATAGTTTTCCCCAAAAAGGAGCTGCCCGAAGGCATTTCGCAATTTATTGCAATTGACAGCGCCGGAGCAGTTTTTGGCATAAAATCAGTGTTCTCTCCCTACGGAAAAGAATCTGTGAAAGCAACAATCACGGCTCATGCCGAGTTTTCCGACAGCATACGCCTCAATATATGCCTTCCATCACAGATTTCAGCGCATATGTCGGTAGCCATAACAAAAGGCCACGACAATAAGACACCGTCTATCATCCCACAGATACTGCTCTCGCAAGACGTGCGCGGAGGAGTTGCAGACGCAGACCGATTTTTCGCAAACGGATACAATGCGGCAGCGGTCGACTCGCTGCTGCACCGTTCCGTTTGCGACAGATACTGCGTTGACAGCATTCTTGCAGGACAGTTCACTCAGCCTCCAGTAAAGCACGAGGTCTCACAAACGATTTCAGGCAAGGCTATCGTTACAGCACCGTATCCAAGAGACGCTTCGTTTGCAAAAGTCAGCATCATCTCGCCGAATGCCGACATGTATGCTGTCGCAACAGCCGACAAATACGGCAACTTCGCAATCTCTGGGCTTGACTACCCCGACGGAACGACCTTTGCCGTAAACGCATCCGTCGGCAACCAATACGAAAAGACCGCCGTCAGAATAGACGAGACGACATATCCTCCCGTAGACAGCGCATCAATCGCCGTGCAGTCAGGGCGGCGATGCGGCGATGCGGCAGTTTTCAACGATATCGCATCCGGCAGGACAATACGTCTCCACAATGTTGACGTAGCCGCCACGCGACGTGACAAGCACAACGGAACGTTCTCCGGCATGGCAGACTTCTCCATGACCGCAGACCAACTTGCATATATCGACGCCACATGCATCCACGAAGTGCTGAGACGCATTCCAGGAATATACATGAAAGGCGACACAGCTTATGTGCGCAGCAAAATCTCAGTCTACGGCAAGTCGCATGCCGCCATCGCAATCGACGGTGTGATTCTTGATGGCGACTACGACCTTGACATCATACAAATGCAGGACGTGGAACGCATCGACGTGTTCAAAACCGGCAGCGCAACCATCTGGGGAGCCAAAGGCGGCCCGGGAGTAATCTCAATCACGCTGAAAAACGGAGCCTCATCTCTTGACGGCATGACATTGAACCGAGTGTCACGGTTCAAGCCATTAGGCTATCAGAAGCCTGAGCATGTTCACTCTTCCGAGAATGCGAAGAGCATGACCCTTTATTGGAACGGGAATGTCAGGCTATGCAACGGCAATGCAACAATAACCATTCCTAAATCCTCGCTGCCGCGCGGCTCTGCATTTACGGTTCAGGCGGAAGGAGTCTCAGACGACGGCATCCTCCTGCATGGCATTGCACACCTTGAATTTTAACATCTTGGTGACAACGCGTAGTTTTTATTGGCTTAAATTTGCATTCGTTACACAAAAAGTCTAATTTTGCATAGTGGTTTTCACGAAGTTTTGAATTGGCAGTTCAATTAATTAAAAAATTGAAAAATTAACATATTCTATTCTTTAAAATTAACTAAATCCCTACAGCATGAAGAGACTACTCCTCTTAGCTACCGCAATCTTCCTATCGACGGCGCAACTTCTTGCTGCCGAACATAGCAATTGCCGTGGCCGCGTGGTTGACGAGCAGGGCGAACCTGTAATCGGTGCCACCATCACTATCCCCGGGACAAAAATCGGAACTGTAACCAACATCGACGGATTTTTCCAGATTGAAGTGCCGCAAGGCTCCAAAGACGTTGAGATCCGCTATGTCGGCTACAAGACAGTGCTTAAAAAGTCGCAAGGCAATTTGGGCGAGGTTCGCCTCGAGGCAGCATCACAGATGCTCCGCGACGTAGTCGTTACACAGTCGATTGCCAAGACACGCGAGACGCCAGTTGCCATTTCGGAAGTAAGCGCCCGCGTCATCGACATGAAACTGGGCAACCAGGAGTTTCCGGAAGTTCTGAAAACCACTCCAGGCGTATGGGCCACAAAAGACGGTGGCGGATATGGCGACTCAAAAATCAACATGCGCGGTTTCCAAGCCGCCAACGTCGCAGTCATGATCAACGGTGTCCCCGTCAACGACATGGAATGGGGCGGTGTTTATTGGAGCAACTGGGCAGGCCTTAGCGACGTGACATCATCAATGCAGACACAGCGCGGTCTTGGCGCATCGATTGTATCGACTCCTTCAGTCGGCGGTACAATCAACATCATCACCAAATCGCTCGACGCCAAGAAAGGCGGCTCTGTATGGTACGGCATGGGCAACGACGGACTGCACCAGGAAGGCGTATCGTTCTCGACAGGCTTGATGAAAAACGGATGGGCAGTGACCGCTTTGTTCTCCCACCGTGCAGGCGACGGATATATCCAGGGCACAGACTTCAACAGCTACAACTGGTTTATCAACATCTCCAAACGCATCAACGACGCCCACCAATTGTCGCTGACCGCATTTGGCGCTCCTCAGACTCACAACAAGCGTAGCTCACAGGACGGTTTGACAATCGAAGGCTGGCAGCAAGTACAGAACTATATGGGCGAGAAGTCGATGTATCGCTACAATCCGACATTCGGATACGACAAGAACGGACAGCGCCGCTCTTCTACAACAAACCAATACCACAAACCTCAGATTTCGCTCAACCACACTTGGCAGATTGACCACAAGTCATCACTGTCGTCGGCAGCCTACCTGTCAATCGCACGTGGCGGCGGCTACTCAGGTCAAGGACGCGGCACGCTGGCAGACGGCACAAGCCTCAGTTACTCGTCTTGGTACGGCGCGTCGAACGGTGTGCTCAACACATCGTTCCGCAATCCTGACGGCACTTTCGCCTACGACAAGATTCAGGAGATGAATGCCAACAGCACAACAGGTTCAAACCTCGTTATGGCAAAGAGCAACAACGCCCATGAATGGTACGGACTCGTTTCGACTTACAAAAACGAGCTTCTCCCTAAGAAACTCACCCTTACAGCCGGTCTCGACATGCGCTACTACGTAGGCCGCCACAACAACGAGATTGTCGACCTCTACGACGGTGAGTACTATATGGACGACTCCAGCAGAAGCGGCGTGTCGGCAGCCAACAACGCAGCGGCAGCCGATCCTAACTGGAAATACGAGAAACTCGGCGTAGGCGACATCGTCTACCGTGACTGGATTGGACACACTCATCAGGAAGGCGTGTTCGGACAGTTGGAATACTCCATCCTCAACAAGAAATTCAACTTCGTGCTTGCCGGCTCAATCAGTAACACAGGCTACTGGCGTGTGGACCACTTCAACTACGACAAGGCTCACGAGAAGTCGGAAAAGCTCAACTTCCTCGGCGGGACAATCAAGGGCGGTGCGAACTACAACATCAACCGTTACAACAACGTGTTCTTCAACCTCGGCTACATCAGCCGCGCTCCATTCTACTCAGGCGGCGCGTTCCTGACATCGGCCAAGAGCAACGCAATCAACCCTGACGCCGTAAACGAGAAAGTAATTTCTTATGAAATCGGCTACGGATTCCACAATTCTGTATTCTCTTTCGTAGCCAACGCCTACTACACAAACTGGAAAGACAAGACATCGACCCGCGGCGGCGAAATCACTTCGGGCGAACACGCCGGCGACCGCTACTCTCTCAATATGCAGGGCGTAGACGCACGCCACATGGGCGTGGAGATGAACTTCACATACCGTCCAGTAAAATGGTTCGAACTCGAAGGTATGCTCTCTTTGGGCGACTGGGTTTGGGACAGCAACGCAAAGGGCTACTTCTACAACCAGAACGGCGAGCCTTTGAAAGACCTCCGCGGCACCGTTGCGTCGGGCATACTTGCTGACGACCACGCATGGGCAGT
>OHLF01000340.1_pt1 | contig 16306 bp, 13 predicted proteins | sample 1569001 | NCBI WGS metagenome assembly OHLF01 (sample SAMEA3879541, study PRJEB24766) | human gut metagenome | biome: human-associated habitat; feature: feces | place: USA | collected 1985/1987
CATTTTTATAATAATTTATTAATTCCTTTGAATTACTATAATATACTTCTAATCTTTGTTTTACTGTTTGCTCATTATCATCTACTCTTGTTGATAATTTTGAACCACAATAATCACATATGCCTTCTTTTTTCGAAGGTTTATATTTTAAATTATATATTGCTCCACACTCTTTGTTTGAACAAGTTGCCCTATTAATAATTCTTTGTATTATAACTTCATCAGGAATTTTCAGTTCTGGTACTAAGTCTACCCTTTTACCTTTTTCAGCTAAAATATTAGATAACTCTTTTGCTTGTTCCAAAGTTCTTGGGAAACCATCCAAAATAACACCATTTTCAGTATCTGGTTGTGAAAGTCTGTCTTTTACAATTCTTATTGTTAATTCATCTGGAACCAATAATCCTTTTGAAATATAATCATTTGCTTCTTTACCTAATTCTGTACCATTTTTTATTTGCTCTCTAAACATATCTCCTGTAGATATATGTGGCATACCTAATCTTTTTGCTAATACCTTAGCTACTGTTCCTTTTCCTGTACCAGGAGCTCCTAACATAACGATATTCATATAATTTACTCCTTTATAATTTTATTTAAGGACAATTGCCAATTGGAAAAAAGCTTTGCTTTTTTCCAATTAGTAACAGTCCCTCTATATTTTTTATTCTAAGAAACCTTTGTAATGTCTCATTACTAGGTAAGATTCTAATTGTTGAATTGTCTCTAATGCAACACCTACAACGATTAATATTGATGTTCCACCAAATGTTAAGTCTATATTTGGTATAAACCTTGTAAGCATTGGAAGAACTGCTATAATAGCTAAGAATAGTCCTCCGAACCATAATAATTTTGACATAACAGCCTGTAAATATTCTGTTGTTGGTTTTCCTGCTCTAATTCCTGGAATAAATCCACCATTTTTCTTAATATTATTTGATACTTCAGCTGGATTAAATGTTACATATGTGTAGAAGAATGTAAAGCCAAGTATTAATAATAAGTAAACAAGCGCATTAGCTATAGTATAACCTACTGGTATATTAGCTGATGTTGATGTTGCAATTGAAAATTTATATATTACTGACCAAAATCCAGTTTGTTCTTGAATATTTGGTACAAATAACTGAATAATCATTGCTGGAAATGTCATAAATGAAGATGCAAAAATTATAGGCATTACCCCTGCCATAGCAAGTTTTAATGGTATATGTGTATTTTGTGCACCAACCATTTTTCTTCCTACAACTTTTTTAGAATATTGTACTGGTATTCTACGTTCAGCTTGTTGCATATATACAACTGCTGCAATTAATATTATTGCACCAACTATTATTCCAAATGCTGTTAAAAATCCTATTGTACTAAATCCAGATGAAGTTACAATTAATTTATATATTGTAACAACAACTGATGATAATCTTGATATAATTCCTATAAAGATAATTAAAGAAATTCCATTTCCTATACCTTTATTAGTTATTTGCTCTCCTAGCCACATAAGTAATGATGTTCCTGCAAGGAAACCTAAAACAATCATTGCTGCTGTTAAAAAGTTTCCATCTGCAAATACATTATAAGATTTATAAGCTAAATATACACCAATTGCTTCAAACAAAGCTAACACAATTGTTAATAATTTTGTATATCTGTTTATTTTCTTTCTTCCATCTTCTCCACCTTCTTTAGTTAATCTTTCAAGTGATGGTATAACCATACCTAAAAGTTGTATAACTATTGAAGCTGTAATATAAGGTGTTATACTCATTGCAAATATCGAGAATTTAGAAAAGGCTCCTCCTGAAATTAGGTTTATCATACCAGTTAGTGTTGATGAACTATTTCCCATTAAATCATTTAATGCTTGATTATCAACACCTGGTACAGTAATATAACAACCCAATCTGAAAAGTATAATCAAAAGTAATGTATACCAAAGCTTTTTTCTTATATCGGGTGTTTTTAGTGCACTTTTTATTGTTTTAAACAACTAAATCACCTCTATCTTTCCGCCTAAAGCTTCAATATTTTCTTTTGCTTTAGCTGTAAATCTTACAGCTGTAACATTTAATTTTTTTTCTAATTTTCCTGTTGCTAATACTACTATTCCATCTTGGATTTTTCCAATTATTCCTTCAGCTAAAAGTGTTTCAGCTGTAACATCTGTTGCTTTTGATTTATTAGTTTTATCCATGATTGTATATAATGTGGACAGAGCTGTACTTCGTTTGTCCAATTCAGATGATGGATGGAAACGAAACTTGATATTATTAAATGTTCCTGTAATAAATCTTGAGGATATGAATAAAGGTCGTGAAGCTTTTAATAAAGCAATCAATTTTCTTACGGGCGACAATTGGGATATTCACTTTATACAGGCAGATTCATACTCGTATAATCCAACTAAAAAAGTAAAGGAATATAATCCTCAGTTTTTTGAAAAGGTTGCATTGTTTTCAGGAGGTTTAGACTCATTGATTGGATTTATAGATGAGGCCAGCACTCTCTCTGTTGATAAAAAGATACTACTTGTTTCACATATGGAACTGGGCAAAGAGCATAGTGATCAAAAAAGCATTTTAGAATATTGCAGGGAAAACAATATCTTTTCGAATAAATACGAACAAGTATTGCTGAACGCAGGGCTTAAACCTCATTCTTGGAATATTAAAACTCCAACAGAGAGTACATTCCGCTCACGTTCCTTATTATTTTTTGCAGCAGGAATATATATTGCAAACAAAATATCCCCACAATGTCAATTGATAGTTCCAGAGAATGGAACTATATCAATAAATATACCTCTTGATAGTGGAAGAAGGAGTTCATGCAGTACTCGAACTACGCATCCTACTTTTATCAAACGCATACAGGAGGCTTTATATGCTATAGGTATATCAAACTCAATATACAACCCATATCGATTAAAATCAAAAGCAGACATGGTTCTTGAGTGCTGTCAAGATACTTCGAAAAAGGCAATTTTAGAATCATTAGTTGACTTATCATGCTCTTGTGCAAAACGTGGTCACAATGTTTTTTGGGACAAAAGCGGAATAGAAATACGCAATGCCAAAATCAAACATTGTGGTATGTGTTTGCCATGCTTATATAGAAGAGTCGCACTAGATACAATAGGTCTAGATAATGAGGCATTGCTTGGCACTGATGTACTTCATGGCATTAAATTTAATCTTGACAATAAACATCAAAAAAGGAATAGGGATTTTAACGCTCTTCTGTATTTCCTAAAAAACAGAATGAATGAACGTACAATTCGCCAAGAACTATTCTTTAATGGAATTATAGAAAAGCAGGAGTTAGATGAATATACATCATTAGCCTTACACTCATACAGACAAGTTATCAATTGGCTTAAGAAAAAAGCTACAAATGAAATACAAATAAGAGCAGGAATATGATTATAGACACCCATTGTCATTTTGACATGATGCCAAATCCTGAACAGTATCTCAAACAACAAGAGGTAAAAAAGAATATCTCGATAGGAATGACAAATCTGCCAAGTCATTTTTTATTGGGCTATGAGCATGTAAGACAATATAAGTTCTCACGTTTGGCTTTAGGATTTCATCCATTATATGCAAGCGAAAATAAAAATGAATTACGACTATTTAGCCAGTGTTTAGATAAAACTAGCTATATTGGTGAAATCGGTCTAGATTTTAGTAACGAAGGACTAAAAACAAAAGATGATCAAGTTTTCGTTTTAGAGAAAGTATTGCAGCTATTAAGTAAAAAAAATAAAATAGTAAGTGTCCATTCCAGACGAGCTGAAAAAGTCTTGTTCGAAATGCTGATTACCTATGGCATTAAGAATGTAATATTCCATTGGTATTCAGGTCCTCTCTCTCTAATTCCTAAGATAGTAGAACATGGATATTATTTTTCTGTCAACGAAAAAATGACAAAAACTAATAGTGGAATAGAAATAATTAAGCGCATACCACGTAATCTTATTCTAACAGAAACAGATGCCCCTTTTAATAAAGTTTGCTCAATCAGTAATACTCTAACAAATATAGGTTTGGGAGAAAGTGTCATTTATGATAATTTTAGCCGCCTTATATCTACTATTAAAAGATAGTTAGGCACTAAAAATATATTGTGTAAATGGAAATACGGGATTCAATTTAGAGTCTCGTATTTCCAAGTACATAAAATTTTAGGTGGGGTGTGTACAGCGTTAATTATTTTTACATTCCGTGTCTTATCTTCCTAAAATCCTCTTCATCTTTCTCCATGTCAAGCAACTTCTTTTCGTTATTAATACATTTTTGTGCCCATTCCCGTACCTCTTGTTTTTGATGATCCAACAACTGTTCAAAACATTTGATATTCCTCTCGTAATATGGGGATATATCACCACTCCATGAGAAAGAGCCTAAATTAGATGAAATATTATCCCTTACATCTTTTCGTTCCCCGAAATTATCCAGAAGCCAGATAATCCATTTATTGAAATACTCTTTTTCATTTCCATCGTCTTCTTTTTCAAAGCAAGGTACCATTAAGGCAATCCTTGCAGGTGCAGACTCTGGATTCTCTATGCAAAGCTGTTTGATTAACTCTTCGTTGATATCAAATAGCGGACCTTTGTCAAAGCTAAACCCAGACCCCAGCTCATCCTTCACTTGGAAATAGAACAAGAAAGTATCTGTTCCCAAAAAAGCATTAACAAATTCCGGCCATACATCATCGAAATAATCCTTTAACAATTCTGTGAACACTCCTTCAGTATTTAAATGCACCATCTGAGTGTTGTACAAGTCGATAAACTTCCTGTTTACTTGCTTTGCAAATTCAGCATCATGCCATAATTGTAAGGTCTCTACAAGAAGACGGCTATAGTCATATAGTAAATGTCCCATATTGCTATTTATTTGAAACTTTAACATCGCTTCTTTTACAATGTTAACAGTTTCGTCTAGGTCGTCTTTTCGCATCATGAATCGTTCTGATATTACGTATGCAATCAAATCATTTGGACGATCAGGAAAACAATCTCTCAGAGCCTTTAGTATTAACAAGTAATGTTCGGAACTATTCGACCTGAAATACTGGAGATAAGTAGCTAGATAGTCTATCGTCAGAACTCCGCTCTCTTGTTCTGAAAAAAGCTGATAAAAATGACTTATCTTATCGTCTTCGGTGCTGGCCATTAATGATACATATAGGTATTCATGTCCGTCATCTCTTAATCTCTTCAGAAACGACAACAGTGGTTTCTTTTCCTTGGCGCATGAAGATAGGTTACCCAAAAACGGGCTATAGAAGTCTTGGGGCATTGTTGTTAATACATTAAAGATGGTATCAAAAAGTATTCCTAATTGTTCGTCTGTGGCTGTTGTTACTAATCGTTTTACAAACTCGATAGGAATATACTTGTTATCCTCAAGTAACGCTTTCACTTCTTCAGTATTAGCATATATCTCCTTGTCTATGAACTCAGCCGCCAGCGGAGCATACAGTTTCTCGGATAACTCGATTTGTTCTTTGTCCTTCAGTCGGTATTGTCCATGCTGTATATACCTGGCTTCGTTCAGTTGCATTTTAAAAGATTGGTTCCTCATTTTCTCCATCAGTCCCGCAATTCCTAAGGATTTCGCGTCGATGCCAAAGGTATGTACCATCTGGAATAAGGCCTCATAACCAGTGTCCCAGGCATAGTTTTTTAGTTCTGCTATTTTCTCCAAGAGCGGAACAAAGACTTCCTTTCGTACTGTACGTGCCCAATTGTAGACTTTTCTTTCTGCCATTTCGGCCAAGAGATTGACAATCTCAGGATTCTTGTTTATCCATTCCAACAACAAGTCCCGGCATCCGTACCAGTATTCGAAGATTTCATCCCAAGTATTCGGTGTATAGTCCTTCCTGTTCTCAAATCCGAACTTCTCGGCTCCACCTATCCGGACAAATCCTCCGTTTTGTAATGCAGCTTCAAAGCAACGTATGGTTAACGGTATATAAGTCTCTCTCTCATCGATGAGTCCTTTCAGGGTCGCCAAGCGATCCTTCAGATTTACTTCTGTTCCTGCTAAATAAATATGGAACAGTTGAACTAATTGTGCCGTAGCATTATTACCAATCTCTTCATTCTCGGCCACGGCCAATCGTGCCATCATGAACACGCCATCATGATAACTCTCGCGGGCAAAGCAAAGACGTTCTAGAGCCCAGATTATATTCCGCCTTACATCACCATAAACCTGTTCTCTCAGCCAATCGATATCCTTGTATCCAAGCACCCTCCGTAAATGTGTAGCTATAGCGGCAGGGTTCACGGTACTCATGGCGAGGAAAAGTTCAGAACCCAAACCAGAACATAAGTTCTCCTCGTCGAAAAAAGGGTGGTCGATGTTTGCATTGACCAGTTGCCCTACCATTTTAAATGCTTCCTTGTTACCGGACATCTGCTGTATGTGCTTACAGAAGCCTTCGCTAATGGCTGTTTGTATGCTTGGTGGCTGTTTTTTGATGTCCTCAATAAGTTCGTTGAAATGTATCCGTGAATTACACACATATTTAAACCACTCGGCAGTCAGCCAGACAGCTAGTGGAAATGGCCTTACATAAAGCCATTTGCCTTGTATATCAATCAGTGTTGGATGGTATTTCGTCACGATTCTTACCGCGATACTCCTCCGCTCTTCATATTCCATTCCGTTAAGTGGCGTTACGTGATTGTTACCTAACAGGTATGCAAAACCCTCATGTGTAGCATCTTCATAAGGGAGGGGTAAGCAAAGTGATAATGTTTGCCAAATCTTTTTTTCCTCTTCTTCTTTATTGGGGGTAAGGTTTAGTAACTTCGGCATTAGATGCGTTACATCCTCGGGACCAGCAATTTTGTTATTCTTGTATGCCTTAACAAGTTCTATCGCCATTTGAGGGTATCCACCTGCTAACTGTTTGATAACCAAAATGTCATTCTTGTTCTGTTCATCTTCGTGCAGTGCCTCACTAATATAGTGTCCTATGCTCTCCTCCATGTCTTGAGGTCTTAACTTAATAACAGGGAAAGTGATACGTTCAAGCTCTTCATTAAAATAGTCATGATGAGCAAAAATCAATCGAAATAAGTTGTTGTATTTATCTCTGATACTGATAATTTCCGTAACAAGTTCCATTGGGCAGTCATCCACGATGATAATTCCATCACTTTCGGGATTATCTTTCAGTATTTGCTTCAACTCGCCCATCAGTTTATCTCGATTACCATTAAATTTCGTATAATATCGGTTTGGTTCGCGTTCTGTCTCCTTGAAAGCCTCATAAATCAGTTTTGACTTACCCATTCCCGATAATGCCGTCAGCAGCAGCGTTGAAGTATCATCGTCCCTCAGTTGGTCGATAATCTCTTTCGTCTTATCGTTTTCTATAAAGTAACCAGTCTGATTCAGATTATAATCGGATTTGTCTAATAGATTTAACAGTTGACGGCTATCAACCTCTCGAGCCACACCGGTGTCGGCAATAAACGTATATTCACGACTGTCGACAATGGAGTCCAACAATCCGCTTGGAATATAATTGGATGAAGGCATACAAATAAACTCGTTGTTGTTCCCATCAAATCTACCTACTTCCGACATATAGGCAACCATATACAGTACGTCGTCCGTACCTTGATAGAAGATACCTCCTCCAGATGTTCCTTCAAAGTTTATTTTAGGACTTAAATTTTGAAACTGAAGTTGAATATCTGTACTTGCCCAACTTTTTTCCCCTCGTTTTACAACATCGTAGATTTTCAGAGAAGTGTCGTCTTTATGAAAACCACAGAGGATTGCTTGGCCAGATATATCCGTTGTCAATAGTCGCACTTGGTCAAGTCCCGATGTGGGCATACCGTTGGGTTTTATCACACGCAACACAGTAGCATCATCCTCTTCTGGCTTGTTGTAGTAAACCACTTCTTCCACAGTTAAGTGGAATGTCCGGCTGTTCCTCTTGAGCAAAATACCTATCTGCTCTTTGTCTAGAGGGCCATCCTTGGTATCTTTTTGTATTATATGTGCAGCAGTAAGGACATAGAGGTTCTCTCCGACAGAAACGATGATGCCCGATCCTTTATTGTTGTTGGAACACTCAATCTTAACTGTTACCTTTCTTAGGGCTTTTATGTTTGCTTTTGTCAGATTCATAGTTCTTTGATATTATCATGTACTTCAAAATTCCATTTTTCACATTCGCCTTCATTTAAAAAAGGAATACCATTTGTTTCAATCAGTTCTAATTTATAATTAAAATACAAATGTACTTTTGTGTCCATGTTCCTTTTCGTGTGACATAAAATATGAGCGATTGTAGTTCTATCGGGGTGATTGGAACTTCCGTTGCCTCCGTTGGTCGATATAATAAACTTATCACATTGGATAATGTCCAATAAACTATTGCTCGTATTGTTTCTACTTCCATGATGCGATACCTTTACGAAATCAACGACTAATGGGTTTTCTTCAGAGTAGCCTTTTTCCTCTCTCAGGTATCTCTCCACATTCTGGGGATAGCTGTCGCCCAACATCAATATGCTCAGATTATCACACCTTAGGATAAAGGCTATACTCGCTGCATTTGCCAATTCATTATCCTTCTTCAGATTAGGCTCTGGGGGTATTTCTTTTGCTAATTTATCGAGAGGTTTCTCTAGGTCTATCGTATCCTTCTGAGTCGCATTCAATAGCTGCCTCGCTTCATCTTTCTGTTTCTCTATGACCATCTTCGTGACATCCTCTGTAGGTGATACCACCTCTATGCTGGCAAAAGGCCTATCAAACTCCATCCCCTCATGCAAATCATTACGCCAGACCATTCCATGTTGCTTTGCCAATTCATTCAACCTTACGGATAGCAGCATACCGTGTGCGGCAGTTGTATACTTACTCGCTGCCACCTCTACGTAACCTGCGCAGTTTGCCCATACCTCTTTAGCTGGTATCATGTTATCGTCCAAGCATGTGTCTACCAACTGCAGAATTCCACCAATATGATCTTCATCATAATGGGTCAGTACCATAAGGTCAGGAGTGCCCAACTCATTCAACTTGCGCTTAAGCTCAAACCCACAACTCCTTGGCCCACCATCAACAACGACTAACCCCTGAGTATCTCCACGAACGCATTCTATAATGAACGCATCGCCATGTTTTACAGGAAGGAAATAAATCTTACTCATTTATGTGTCTATATTTTTTGTATCTACAATACTTCACTTATTATATATTGATATGCCCTCCAATCAGTTTTGGCTCTTTAAGCCAATCAAAATCAACAAATACATAGAGTCTTTTCTTATTCCTTTTTGGATGCTCTTTCTCGTTTCTTAAGGCTCAAATCCTGCAAGGCCTTTCCCATTGTATCTTCTTTTGCAAGCAGAAGGATATCGTCATCCAGCTGAAGCGCATAAAGCACCCTAAGATAAATGCCTATTGCTACTGTCGGTGCCCCTTTCTCGATACGTGAAACAGTAAGAGGCGAACAGGTAGCACGTTCGGCAATCTGAGCGATACTAAGGTTTCTACGCAATCGTGCAAGTCTGATTTGTTCACCCACAATTTGCATCTTCTGCTCCAATTTTCTTGGCAACTTGGTACCCATCGTACTTTTTGTCATAGTTCAAACTATCATATAATATACAAATATAGCGGTTTTACTTTATTTTATGATGTGTTACAGGAATAATTTTTCGAATTTACTCTTACCGTAATCTGCTTGACCACATCATTGGACGTTAAGACATTAAATGCTGTTATATTATTCGTAGAGTTCGCATTTCACCTATAAGAAACAATATATTGTTTCTTACTGGAAAGCGAAACTCATTATGATTGTACAACTTTTACCCTGATATTTATACAAAGAAGACACGAATCAGTAAAATACTACAATAAATGTATATACACTTTTTGTTGCAACATTTTTTGTAGTTACATTTTATGTATTATATTTGTGGTGAAAATCAAAAATAGAGTGTTATGGAAACTCCGTTTATATTTGGAAAGATTGCTACCGAGAAGAATTTTACTGACCGTGAGAAAGAAACAGCCGACCTGGTTCAGAACTTTATGTCGCTAATCAACACGATTATTATCTCTCCTCGCCGTTGGGGCAAAAGTTCGCTTGTAAATAAGGCTGCAAAATTAGCGATGGCGCAGGACAGCAACCTCCGAATCTGTCATATCGACCTGTTCAATGTACGTAGCGAGGAGCATTTCTATTCGCTGCTCGCCCAGAAGGTAATTGCCGCTACTTCCACAAAATGGGAGGAAGCAATCGAGAGTGCGAAGAGTTTCTTTTCGCATCTTGTTCCCAAGATTTCAATCGGTACTGACCCTACAAACGAGGTTTCAATCGATTTTGATTGGGAGGAGGTAAAGCGCAACCCTGATGAAGTTCTCGATCTTGCTGAAAAGATTGCCAGAAAGAAGGGCCTGAAAATCGTTATTTGCGTAGATGAGTTCCAAAATATCGCGGAATTTACCGACCCAGAATATTTTCAGAAAAAGTTGCGTTCACATTGGCAGCTGCACCAGAATGTCGCCTATTGTCTCTATGGCAGCAAGCGCCATATGATGATGGAAGTGTTTACAGACTCATCCAAACCATTCTACAAATTCGGTAACCTGATGTTTCTCAATAAGATTGAGACGCCTTGCCTTGTAGAATTTTTCAAGAGTCGTTTCGCTGATACCGGTAAGAACATTGACGATGAAGCAAGCCATTTGATTGCAAAACTTGTAGATAACCATCCATACTACGCACAGCAGCTGGCACAGCTTTCATGGCTTAGAACAAAGGATGTATGTACCGTTGAAATCGTACGTGAGGCGCACACGGCATTGGTGGAGCAGTTAAGTCTGTTGTTTGTTACAATCACCGAAACACTGACCACACAGCAACTGAACTACCTTAAAGCTCTTATTGCCGGCGAAAAGGCCATCAGTTCGACCGAAGTGATGCATCGCTATCAAATCTCTTCAACGACCTCAATATCCCGCTCAAAGATTGCCTTTATCAAGAATGATATATTGGATAATAAGGCTGGTGATATCTCGTTCCAGGACCCGATTTATGCCTATTGGTTGAAGAGTGAGTACTTTGCAAAATAATCATAATGCCCACCCTTGTTTCAGAGCCATTTTTGTACCTTTTCTCATCAAAAAACGCCATTTTTCACAAGTTTTTGTACCGCACATTTTGATATTCAAAAAATTACACTTACTTTTACTTTCCAAAATGGAGGTACAAGCCGAGAATGGTGCTAAAAATCACTAACTTACACATTCTCAGATACTTGCCAACCTACTGGTTGTACCTTTTAGAGCGCTATACTATTGATAATCAATGATGTACACATACTGCATCGGAAAATGACGTAATTGTCACAATCCGTCAGAATCTATTACAATTCGTTAGTACAGCGTGCTTTACAGCACGCTTTTTCCATACCCTTACTGATGGATTCTAACGGATTCTGACCCCTTTTTCGCCCATTTTTGTATCCCGATTGTATTTCGCCATCGACCGGGACCGAAAGCGCGAGATAAGAGATGGAGGATTTACACGTCAGTACACGTCAGTACACGTCGATACACGCTTTTGGCGAAATAATTGGCGAAATAACCACTTATATAAAGCCGGTATGAGCAGTAACATTCAAATTGAAAAAGTCTGTCAGTGGTGCGGAAAAAACTTCATTGCCCGGACTACTCAGACTGCGTACTGTTCCAAACGATGCGCTGAACATGCCTATAAGGATAGAAAGCGCAAAGAGAAAATGGAACGGTGCAAAGAAGAGGTGCGTCGAGTTCAGACCGGGATGAAAGAAATTGACGAGAAAGAATTTCTCACTCCCCGTCAGGCAGCTCAGTATCTTGGTCTTTGCTATAAGACCTTTTACATCTATATCAATAAAGGTGTAATCAAGGCATGGAAACTCAACCGTAAGACCCTTGTCAAGCGAAGCGATATTGACACTCTATTCGCTGCGACGGAACGGACAACCATTGCACGAGAGTAAACACCAATTTCTGAGTTTTACACTACACAGGAAGTTCTTGACAAATATCAGGTATCTAACGGCTGGTTTTGGAAAGTCTGTAAAGAAAAGAAAATCCCAAAGACCGTGTATCGTGGGAAAAACATGTGGAGCAAAGCCCATGTTGACCGGGCATTTGCAAAGAAACCAACTCCGGAGGGAATCACAGAGTGGCACACTGTTGCTGAAATCCAAGAGAAATTCGGAATGACACTATCAGCCATATACAACCTTGCTTCCAAGGAAGGAATTCCGAAAACTAAAGTCGGTAAAGAAGTTCGCTATTCAAAGAATCATTTTGATGTGGCTAAAGTCGTGGCAGAGCCTGAACCTCCGGCTGAATACACGATTGCCGAGGCTATGGCAAAGTTTGGCATGACAAGAGACCAGCTCTATCACTATGTCAAGACATACAAGATAACCCGTACCAAGAGAGGCAAGTTTACCTATCTCTCCCGCAAAGAACTGGATGATTTGCTTGCGCCACCTACGATTTAGCCGAATCCGGCTATAGTGGTGCGATGGTGGCTGATTCCACCATGCAAACACTACCGAACTTTGCGTCAAACTTTTAACTCTTTCAAGATACAATGAATACCTGCACTAAAGTTTTCCTTCGTAAAAAAGAAATATCGGGCGACCGCATTCGCTCTACCTCGACTTCTATCCCCAGATCCGAAATCCTCACACCAACAGGCTCAGCCGCCGTGAGGGCTGGGAATCTACCTCTACGGACATCCAGCTAATGCCCGTGAACGAGAGTTCAACGCCTCCATGATGGAAAAAGCGGAGGCTATCCGCTGTCGCCGCTTTGAGCAGTTGCTCAACGAGCAGTTCGGCTTCCTCGATAAAGAGAAGCTCCGCATCGACTTTCTGGAATACTTCCGCAAGAAGTGTTTCAAGAAATACCAGAAGTGGAAGATTGTCTATCAGCACTTCTATGATTTTTGCGACGGTACATTTACCCTCGCAAAAATCAATGAGGACTTCTGCAAGAAGTTTCAGGCTTACCTTCTTAAAGGTGGCCGTCGTGACGGTCGCAAGAGCAAGCTCGCCCACAATTCAATCGTCGGTTACTTTGTTATACGATGCAAAATTAAAGACAGGTTGTATCAAAATGCGATACAGTATCAAATTTCATAATGAACCCGAGAATTTTTTGACGGGGTTGCCACGTTCAAGGTTGTCGTGATTGCTCCATTGGCGCGCCTGAGAATCGGCGAGAGTTTTTTCGTTCTGTTGTCGGAGTTTTAATAGAAGGCGTTCTCTTGCAAGAGCCTTATTCTGCGATTGGGTGCGTTCATCAGAGCATTTAACTGATAGTCCGGTTGGGGTATGAATTGCTCGCACTGCTGTCTCGACTTTGTTGACATTCTGACCGCCCTTGCCTCCCGATCGACAGGTTTCATAAATAATGTCAGATTCATCAATCTGTGGAAGCGACACTTCATCGAAGAAGTTGATGCCTACAAACCAGTTGCTGCGTTTGTGTCCCGGACGATAGGGATTCTTGGTTGAACGCCAAAGTATCGTGCCTTGCCACTCGTCAATAACAGACTGGTGGATTGATTCTTCCGTGGCGAATGTCATTGACATGAAGCACCCATGCGCCTGATTGTGAGGCTCACAGTCGGCGAGTCGCAGCGAAGAGAAAGCCTTTAGCAATTCGCGGGCAACGAGCGTGACGGCTCTGGCACATTCCACCGGACCCCGTCCGGCTGTAATCTGTATATATTTTTTCATTCTCCGTTGTCTTTGATGTTAAGTTTAGGTTTTATCATAGCGATGACCTCGACTGTCGGCCGGATAAGTTCGAGTATCTCCCCGGTTGGTTTGTATGCCATCGGGGATTCATCAAGAGTACCTGGGCAGACCGATGATGAATAGATGCCTGTCATTGAATTTTCAAATTCGTTCAACGATATTTGCTTTTTGGCTTGGGCTCGGCTCATTATGCGTCCTGCACCATGCGGAGCGGTATTGAGCCACTGCTCATTACCTTTTCCTATACAGATAGCAATGCCGTCGCGCATATTAAACGGGATTGACACTTTACAACCCTCGGAAGCATCAATCGCACCTTTGCGTAACATAGGCACGTCGTCCGTTACCGATATATAATTGTGAGTGGTAACGATTGATTCGACACATTTTGCCTTGCACAACTTTTTGAGAATGGCGAAAATGCGGTCACGAATTATCTGATGGTTATACAGAGCGTATGCCTGGGCTATAATCATATCCGAGAGATAACCGCGCAAAGCATCGCCCCAAAGATAGCCGATGTATTTCGCTCGTTTGGGATTCTGTGCAATATTTCGCCAGTGATTGGCAACTTTGACTCCGAGATTCCGAGATCCACAGTGAATAGTCAGCCATCCGTCGCCTAATTCGGAGTCTTCTCCATATTCTATGAAATGATTGCCGCCACCGAGTGTTCCGAGACTTTTGTAGAAGATACCTTCCTGAAGTTTTATGCGACGGCAGAAGTCGGTGATGAAACGTCCATCAATGCGAGGAGCCTCATTGATAAGGTCAGGGGTAGCCGAACGGGCCTTCTGATACTGTGAGTTCAGAAAGCGGAACAATTCTTTTTCATTGAGTGAGTTCTTTTGGCAAATATCCGTGCCTGTCGGAATTACCTCGCGGATGCGATGGTCGAGCAACGGAAAGTCATTGGGGTTGATAGCAAACGAAAGTCGGTGCATGGAAATGGTACAACCAATGTCAACTCCTACATGGTCAGGATTGACATACATTCCGATTGGATAGGCTGTGCCTACATTGCATGAACTCCCGGCGTGAACGTCGGGCATTTGCACGATGGGCACACCCTCCATTGCCGGATGATCGCACAGTTCAGTTATCCAGTCGAGAGCTGACTGCTCTATATTATCGGTGAATATTTCAGCCGATGTTGTTTTTCCATTTATATTCATGCCGCAAAGTTGAGATGTGCGTGCGCAATGGATTTGCGCACTACTGAAAAATTTGCTACTTTTGTAAAAAATATCTGATTATGCCTATCAATCGCGCCACTCTCATACGAATTTCCACCATTGACAAGTGTCTCCAGAACCATTATCGCCGCTGGACTATCAACGACTTGATTGACGCCTGTACCGATGCGTTGGCGGAATTTGAAGGGCGAAGTAATCCAGTGAGTCGCCGCACGTTTCAGAACGACCTTGCACTGATGCGAAGCGACCGTTTGGGCTATAATGCCCCTATAGTGGTTCGAGAAAACAAATATTATGAGTACGAAGACCCCGATTTCAGCATCACGCATCTACCGCTGAATGATGAAGGTCTTGATGCTCTCAACTCAGCTCTTGACATATTGCGACAGTTGCAGGGTTTTCCGCAGCTGGCTTCTTCTATCGACACAATAAGCAAACTCAACGAGCAGATTTCGCGACATACTGGCACGTCGGTTTCGGCTATGGATATGGAGCATGTGGCAGGATACAGGGGGGCAAAATTTATAGGCGACATATATGACGCTGTGCGCAAACAGCAGACTATCATTATCGAATACCAGTCGTTCAAGGCTCGAAAATCCGAGGCTTTGGTGGTATATCCCTATTTATTGAAGGAGTATCGCAACCGATGGTTTCTTATAGGCGAAAAGGCCGCCAACCGCTCTCCGCAGGTCAATATTTTTGCTCTCGACCGCATACAGTCGGTTGCGCTTGACAAAGAACATCCGTTTAAGAAATGTGTTGACTTCGCCCCGGAATACTTCTTTGATGACACAATCGGAGTGACCAAAGGGATTCATGACAAGGCGCGGCGTGTGGTTATTAAAATCGACCGCCAACAGGCACCATACGTCGAGTCAAAGCCATTCCATAAATCGCAGAAAGTGGAGCAACGTTTCCGCGACGGCTCAATCCAACTCTCTCTAAAGGTCGTCATAAACAACGAACTGGAGCGTTTGATTCTCGGCTACGGAGGTCATGCCGAAGTCATTGCTCCACCGGAGTTCCGCGCCCGAATTGCAGAGAGCGTCAGCATAGCCGCATCACATTATAATCGAGCAAAAGAATAGCGTCCAATCATTCATTACCTTCGAAAAAATCAGAAGAGAACCATGCAACAATATCCCAATTATCGGGTGTCACCGATAGGACGGTATCTTTAGACGCGAGATACACTTCATTACGCAATTTTTGATCTTCGGTCTGCTCTATTCGCCTATATTCAGGCGCTATTTCAATATTGCCGTCTCCATCTTTGACA
>OHLF01000344.1_pt1 | contig 16219 bp, 16 predicted proteins | sample 1569001 | NCBI WGS metagenome assembly OHLF01 (sample SAMEA3879541, study PRJEB24766) | human gut metagenome | biome: human-associated habitat; feature: feces | place: USA | collected 1985/1987
GTATAACTTTGATATCAAAATTAGGCCATCTTTTAAAACTATAAAAACAAAGAGAGGGTAAAAATGGAATATTTATATATATTGCAACAAGCATTAGTTTGGATTATAACAATATTTTGGCTATATAATATAGTAATTAGTGCATGTTCATTAGTAAAATTAAAAGATAAACCATTATTAGTTAATAAAAATCATAAATTCATGGCTTTAGTTCCAGCACACAACGAAGCAGCAGTAGTAGGAAATTTGATAGAAAGTTTAAAAAATCAAAATTATCCAAAAGAACTTTTGGATATATATGTTATAGCAGATAACTGTACAGACAATACAGCTCAAATTGCAAGAGATGCAGGAGCAATAGTTTATGAAAGATTTGACAGCGAAAAGAAAACAAAAGGCTATGCAATGCAATGGTTTTTAAATAAAATGAATGAGCAAGGGGCAGATTATGATGCTATGTGCGTATTCGATGCAGATAACGTTGTAATGCCAGATTTCTTTACAGCTATGAACAAAAAACTTTGCCAAGGTGAAGAAGTGGTTCAAGGATATAGAGATATAAAGAATCCAACAGATTCTTGGGTATCAGCAGGATATGCATTATTTTATTGGACAATGCACAGATTTTATCATTTAGCAAGATATAACCTAGGACTATCACCACTATTAAATGGTACAGGATTTATGGTAAAATATGATTTAATTAAAGAAAAAGGATGGAATACAAAAACATTAACAGAGGATATAGAGTTTTCTTTAATAAACATAGCAGAAGGCAGAAAATTAGGTTGGGCAACAGATGCAATAGTATATGATGAACAACCATTAGAATACAAACAATCATGGACACAAAGAATGAGATGGTCAGTAGGACATATTCAATGTGTTAAATATTATTTAAAAGATTTAGCAAAAGGTGTTAAAGAGCATAAAACATTAATGAATTTTGACGGATTCCTATATTTAATGGGAATGCCAATGCTTATAATAACATTAGGGCTATTAGTAGTAAACTTTGCAATATATGCTGGAAATGGAATGACAACAGCAGCATTAATATGGAATTATGCAAGATATATAGGAGCAACATTCCTTTTACCACCACTTACAGCGATACTAATAATGTGGCTAGATAAAAGACCAATTAAGCCAATGCTAAAAGGAATATTATGCTATCCATTATTCTTAGGTTCTTGGATATTAATAAATATAAAAGCATTAATTAAACCAGACACAACATGGACAAAAATTGAACACACAAGAAGCGTAAAAGTAAATGAATTGTCTAACAATTAAAATGAAAAAGAGGAGCACAAGCTCCTCTTTTTATTATTGTATAGGAAAAATCAATAATGATAAAACAATAATAAAACATTGACATGAGAAAAAATAACATATAAAATAATTTATATACAAAGAAAGAAGAAAAAAACAAAGGAGGAAAATAAATGAAAAACAAAAAACGGAATTACACTAATAGCATTAATAATTTCAATAATTGTAATGTTAATACTAATTGTGGTAACGGTAACCACAGCAATAAATGGAGGACTATTTGAAAGTGTAAAAATAGCAAGTAAAAAAACAGAAAGACAATCAGTATTAGAAGAATTAAATGCAATAACAGCAGAGTTTAATGCAGATGTGTATGCAAATCCAGAAAAATATGATTTTGATAATGAGGATATACTTAAAACTATAATAGAACAAGCTAAAATAAGAATTTGTGGAGAAGAAAACGAAAACCCAAATTCAAGTATAACAGCAGATGAGGAAACAGTGGAAAGCTCAACAACAACAGATGAAGAAGGAAAAATTAGTTTTCTTATACCTTTTACATATAAGGGGATTGAAGCAAAATGGAAATTTGTTATTAATGAAGAAATAGAATATATAGAACTAGTTTTTAATGGAATAGGCATACAGGAAATAGGAGATACACCAACAGTTGAACCAGGAGGAAATATAAAGGAAGTAACAAAAGATGGAGTGCCAATTCCAACAGGTTTCTATTATGTAACAGGTACAAAAAACACAGGTGTTGTAATAAGCGATAGCGAGGCAGATGAAAATAATCCACAAGGAAACAATGGAAGTCAATTCGTTTGGGTACCAGTACAAACAAATCCAAAACTAAAAATAGATATAGATAGTGATAAGAAAATTTCCAAAGTAACAATAATGAATTTAAAAGGTGATAAAAAAGAAATAAGTGTTAATAAAGAATATTTTAAAGAAACAATAAACTTAACTGATAACACTATCTATGAAATAGCAATAGAATATGCGGATGGAACAAAAGAAGAAAAACTTTATGTGACAAGATTAGAATATGTAAGAGAAAGTAAGATACAAGATTTTGAGTTTTTGGGAATCGGAAATGGCGGATTAGAAGGTCTTGCAGATGAGCTTATAAAAAATAGTGAAGAAAGCTTGGATTTTAAGATAGATGCTTTTAGAAAAATTTTTAGTGAAGAAGAAATTTACGATACAACAGACGAAACTCCAGAAAAAGAGAGTGTATCAAAATATGGAGGCTTTTATATAGGAAGATATGAAGTCGGAACAGATGAAACAACTAAAAAACTCAATAACCCTAAAAACAATATTTCATTTACAGAGGCAAAAGCAAAAGCAGAAACAAAATATAACAATAACAGTTATGGAGTAATGTCAACACTACCAAGTGGAGCAGCTTGGTACAAAGTTGAAATATGGCTTATTAATTCGAATACTATGATATGGAGAGATGTGTTTTTTGATAGTACAGGATGGGGAAATTACAGAAAAAGCGAAACAGAAGAGGGAGTTCTTAAGAAGGCAGGAAGTGAAGAACAATATTCTAAAAATAATATATATGATTTAGCAGGAAATCTAAATGAGTGGACAACAGAAAAGGATAATGATAATTATGAAATAAAAAGAGGAGGAAGTTATAAAGATTACAAAAGTGAATCGATAGCTTTTATAACTCCACGTATGTCAAGCCAATCTGTAAGTTCTGATAATAATAGCGAGACAGGATATAGATTAATGTTATATATTAAACAATAATATTGTAATAAAGAAAGGGGAGCAAAAGGTGCTCCCCTTTTTGTTAATTTACTTAACCTAGATAGTGACAAAATAAATCTAAAATGATATAATTCAATTTATGGAGTGAATTTTATGATAATAGATAAACTAATTGAAAGTAAAATAAAAACGTATGCATTTGTGGGACCTTCTGGAACTGGTAAAAGTTACAGAGCACAGATGGTAGCGAATGAAAGAGGAATAAGCTACATTATAGATGATGGGCTTTTAATAAAAGAAAATGAGGTTATTGCAGGAGTTTCTGCTAAAAAGGCTGCAACAAAAATAGAAACAGTAAAAAAAGCATTATTTAATAATCAAGATGAAGCAGATGAAATAAAAAAAGCTTTTAGAAAATATAGACCAGAGAGCATATTAATTTTAGGAACTTCTGATAATATGATAAAAAAAATAAGAGAAAATTTAGGGTTACCAGAACTTACAGAAACAATATATATATCAGATGTAGCAACAGAAGAAGAAATGCAGGAAGCTAAAAGAATTAGGCAAACACAAGGAAAACATGTAATTCCAGTACCTACATTTGAAATAAAAAAGGATTTTTCTGGTTTTATATTAGATCCACTTCAAATATTTAAATCAAAAGGAAAAGATGCAAAACCATACATATCAGAGAAATCAATAATTAGGCCAACATTTAGTTATTTAGGTAAATTTGTAATATCAGATACTGTATTTAGACAAATAATAGAATATTTAGTTATGAAAACAGAAGGATTGTATAAAGCAAGTAGAGTTAGAATAGACAAAATAGGCGAGAATGAAGGGGTATCTATATATATAGAGGTAGTAGTAGAATATGGATTCAATATAGTAAATACATTAAAAGAATTCAAGAAAAAATGTAAAAAAGAAATAGAAAATTTGACGGCAATGAATGTAGAAAATGTTGATATAATAGCAAAAGGAATACATGTATCAGAAGAAATAAAGGGAGAATGATAAAATGAGTTTTATAGTAGGAATAGATGGACCAGCAGGAAGTGGAAAAGGAACAGTAACAAAGCAAGTAGCAAATAAATTAGGACTAATTAATATAGATACAGGAAGCACATACAGGTGCGTAGCTTTAGAGAGCATAAATCAAGGAGTTACATTGGAAGATAAAGAAAAGATAATAGAAATAGCGAAAACAATAACAATTGATATAAAACCATTACCAGAAGGAGATAAGATATTTTTAAATGGAAAAGAAGTTACAAAAGAAATTCGTTCTAAAGAAGTAACAAAAATAGTATCTCAAATATCTTCTATAAAAGAAGTGAGATTTGAAATGGTAAATCTACAAAGAAAGCTAGCAGAAGGAAAAGATGTAATTATGGAAGGAAGAGATATCTGTACTTATGTATTTCCAAATGCTGACGTAAAAATATATTTAGATGCTTCAATAGAAGAAAGAGCAAAAAGAAGATATAAAGAAAACCAAGGAAAAAATATAAACATGTCTTATGAAGAAGTAATAGAAAATATAAGAAAAAGAGATGAAAATGACAAAGCAAAAGAAATAGGAGCATTAAAAAAAGCAAAAGATAGTATAGTAATAGACACAACAAAACTAACAATAGAAGAAGTGGTAGAAAAAATTATAGAAATAATTAAAAACAAAAACAGCAGATTGTAATTTATCTAATAAGGAGAACACAATGAAAAAATTTTTAGGACTTTTAATAAAAAAAATATATAAGGGCTTAATGATACTTGTATATAGGCCAAAAGTAGTAGGAAGAGAAAACATGCCAAAGGATACAGCTGCAATAGTATGCCCAAACCATGTCCATGCATTAGACTCTACACTAATAATTTCAATGAACAAAAGACATATAAAAACACTTGCAAAAGAAGAACTTTTTAGAAATAAGTTTTTTAAATTCTTAGCAGATTTGTATGGAATATATCCAGTAAAAGCAAACAACAAATCTATGGAAAGTATAAAAGTTTCCTTAAAAATATTAAAAAACAATGAATTATTAATGATATTCCCAGAAGGAACTAGAAATGGTATGGCAAAAGGTGTAAAACCAAAGGATGGAGCAATAAAACTTGCTATAAGAGCAAATGTTCCAATTGTACCAGTAGGAGTACAGGGCAACTTTAAACCATTTAGAAAAGTAAAAGTAAATATAGGTAAACCAATTTACTATAGCAAATATAAAGATGAAGTAAATAACAAAGAGGTAATGGATAAACTAACAGAAGAACTAATGAAAACAATAGTAAAGTTAAGAGATGAGAGAATATAAAACTAGCTAAATTTGCAAAAATTTACATAACGTGGTATAATTACATTAGTAAAGCCAATGAGCTTTATTAAATGCTTCCTCTTAGTGTCAGAGGTTGCATCTTAGGATAGACAGAGACACAAAAAAATTTTTAGGAGGAACAAATATGTTCGGAAAATTCAGTAAGAAAGCAAAAATGGCAGTAGCAGAAGCAAAGCGCAACGAAGCGATGAAAAAGGCCCTTCGGGATTTTTCAAACTTCGTCAAGAGCTTTTTGAATGGCAAAAGTGATGAACAGGTAGACTGGCTCGCTCTTGCAAAAGAAGCCTTTGCTAAGTGGTATTACTTGGTTGAAGAGTTTCCAGAGGCAGCAGAGCTTCTGAATTGGAAACCGGAAGTAAGACCGGAAGACAGAGTTTATACGTGGTTTGATGACGAAGGTTTGCCGCGCAGTTATTCTTATGCTGACATGCTTAGCAACAAGGAAATGGTAGAACGCATAAACTTGTGGGAGCAGTACAGAGCAGATGCAGGAAACAAGAATCTTACGCTGGAAGACATTGGTTTTACTGGTGGCGGATTGAAATTCCAGTATGAGGCAGTAGCATATCTTTCATTTGCTTACTTGCAGAAGATGTACTACGCAGGACTGCTTAAAAGCATTGATGAGCTTCTTAGCTAACTGAACAAAAAAGGTATCCTCGAAAGAGGATATCTTTTTTGTTGTATAGAAAAAAGGATTGGCCCCTTAGTGTTACTTGCGTAACAGGGGCCGTTTGAGGGGGAGAATGATGTTAGCTTTTTTCTACAGGAGCAGGGGCAATATAATATCCACCTACCATGTAATAAGTTTGCTCACTTGTGGTTCCAGATTTAACGATCACTTTTTTTGAGTATTTTACTTTAAAAAGATCATTCGAGAAAGCTGTTATTAAATCAGCCTTGTGGAGCTCACAAAAGATTAAGCTAATGGATTTTCCCATTTTGGGTGCATTGATAAATGAATCATCAGTATAAAACACCCAAGATTTGAGAGAACCTGTTACGATCCCCTCAGAGGAACTTTCAACTACTTCTTCACCTTCAACAAAGGACAATGAGGCAATTTCACTTTTAGCTACTTTTAACTTATTCTTAGTCTGACCAAGAAGCACTGAGAGTGCTATGATTGTACCAATCATAATCAAACTAAAGAGAATTCGGATAAACTTTTTCTTTTTCATGTTATTATTTCCTTTCTGCATATTTAAATTTAAAAGTTTAACCCCCTCAAATAATGCTTATAGCAATATTATTTTATCATATTTCTACAAAAAAATCAAATTTTTCACTAGAACCACCTTACATGTATTGACTTTTAGCTAAAAAATAATGTATAATAAATTGTTAGTTGTAAAATAATGAGAGAAGGGGAATTATAATGAGTAATGATAAAATTAGAAATGTAGCAATAATTGCACACGTAGACCATGGAAAAACTACATTAGTAGATGCACTTTTAAGACAAAGTCATGTATTTAGAGAAAATGAACAAGTACAAGAAAGAGTAATGGATTCAAATGACCTAGAAAAAGAAAGAGGAATTACAATACTCGCTAAAAATACATCTGTTATGTATAACGATATAAAAATAAATATAGTAGATACACCTGGACATGCTGACTTTGGAGGAGAAGTTGAACGTGTTCTTAAAATGGTAGATGGAGTACTTTTATTAGTAGATGCATTTGAAGGAGCAATGCCACAAACAAGAGAAGTTTTGAAAAAATCATTAGCTTTAAACTTGAAACCAATAGTAGTAATAAATAAGATAGATAGACCAGGTGCTAGACCTTTAAAAGTAGTAGACGAAGTTCTAGAACTATTTATTGAATTGGGAGCAAATGATGAGCAATTAGATTTTCCTGTAATATATGCTTCTGCAAGAGATGGGTATGCTAAAATGAATTTAGAAGATGAATCAGACAATATGAAATGTGTATTTGAAACAATAGTAAATACAATAGAACCACCAAAATGTGATGAAAATGGACCAATGCAAATGCTAGTATCAAATATAGATTATGATGATTATGTTGGAAGAATTGCAGTAGGAAGAGTAGAACGTGGCATTATAAAAGAAGGAATGCCAGTAGTAGTATGCAAAAAAGATAAAAACGAAAATGCAAAAGTAGTTAAAGTTTCTACTTATATGGGATTAAAGAAAGTTGAAGTTCCAGAAGCAAAAGCTGGAGATATAGTAGAAATTTCTGGTATAACAGATATAAATATTGGAGAAACAATTTGCGATATAAACAACCCAGAAAAAATAGACTTCGTAGATATAGATGAGCCAACAGTTACAATGACATTCTCTGTTAATAATGGCCCATTTGCAGGTAGAGAGGGAGAATTTGTAACATCAAGACATATAAGAGATAGATTATTTAAAGAACTAGAAAGAAATGTATCTTTAAGAGTAAAAGAAACAGCTTCACCAGACTCATTTGAAGTTGCCGGACGTGGAGAATTACATTTATCTGTATTAATAGAAACAATGAGAAGAGAAGGCTTTGAATTATTAGTATCTCGTCCAAAAGTTATATTTAAAGAAATAAATGGAGAAAAATGTGAACCAATAGAAAGACTTGTAGTAAATGTTCCAGATGACTGCATAGGAAATGTTATAGAAAAGCTAGGAAGAAGAAAAGCAGAAATGGTAAATATGGAACCTGCTGAAGATGGACATACAAAAATAGAATTTAAAATACCTGCAAGAGGATTAATTGGTTATAGAACAGAATTTTTAACAGATACAAAAGGCGAAGGAACAATGAATCATATATTTGAATGTTATGAGCCATATAAAGGAGATGTTGTAGCAAGAACAAGAGGAACTATAGTTGCATTTGAAGCTGGAAAAGCTATAACTTATGGACTATATAACGCACAAGATAAGGGCGATTTGTTTATAGGACCTGGTACAGAAGTATATGAAGGAATGATAGTTGGGTTAAATTCAAGAGGAGAAGATTTAGCAGTTAATGTATGTAAAGAAAAACATTTAACAAATACAAGAGCTTCTGGATCTGATGATGCATTAAGATTAGTACCACCAATACAAATGAGCTTAGAAAAAGCAATAGAGTTCATACAAGATGATGAATTAGTAGAAGTAACACCAAAAAGCATAAGATTAAGAAAGAAAATATTAAACAACAAAGATAGAGAAAGAGCTGCAAGAAAATAATTAATTGGGGGTTAATTATGTTAGAGGAATATGACTATCATAAAAAACAAAGAAATACTTGGGCAATTAATAGAGAAGCTAATAAAAGAGTTTTTGAAGATAAAGTTAGGAAAAACTATAAACGAGTATATGATTTTGTAGAAAAAGAAATTGCAAAAGGAATGTTACCATATCCAGCTATAGAAAAGGTGCTAAATAGTGCTGGCTTAGAAAAGCTATGCCCAGAGCTTAAAGATGATAAAGTAAGAAGAACAGTTAGAACTACTTTGCTAAACTATTATTTTAAAGGACCAAATAAAGAAAAAAAAATAGAAGAAGGGGAAGAAAGATAATTGAGTATAGAAAGTATAAAGAAAAAATCTTTAGAAGAGCATATTCCAATCATAATGGATGATACATTAGAAGTGATAAAAGAAATACTAATAAAAGAAAAGCCTGCTAGAATTTTAGAAATAGGAACAGCAACAGGCTATTCTTCTATTTGTTTTGCAACAATATTATTAGAAAATTGTATAGACGAGGATTCCTCGTCTATATTAATAGATACAATAGAATTAGACGAAGAAAGAGCAAGTGAAGCAATTAAGAATATAAAAGAAATGAATTTAACAAATACAATAAATGTATTTATTGGAAATGCAGTAGAAATACTACCAACATTTAATGAAAAATATGATATAATATTTATTGATGCTGCAAAAGGAAAATATCCAATCTTCCTAAAAGAAGCAATAAGACTTTCACATAAAAACACTATAATATTAGCAGATAATATTTTGTACAAAGGATATGTAATGAGTGACTATAATAAACATAAACAAAGAACAGCTGTAACTCACTTAAGAGAATATATAAAAGAAGCAACAGAAGATAAGAGTTTAGAAACAAAAATTTTAGAAGTGGGGGATGGATTGGCAATAAGTAAAGTGTTAATCTGAGTGTTAAAATGGAAGGAAGTAAAAAAAGAGAAGAGTTTATTAGCTCATTAAAAACAAACAATAATGATGAAATTAGAAGATTTATTGAAGAATCTGAAAAAATGAAACCAACAATAGGAGAACTTGCAGAAGGTTATAAGAGTATTCTATCAGATTTAGGAGAGGGATTTTTTGTAATTGTAGAAAACTATAATGAGTGTTTAAAAATAGCAAAGAGAAATGAAATAATCGGAGATGTTAAGCTAAAAGCGAGAATCAAAGATTTTTCGAGTTCAAGACTTAATACAGATAAAAAAATTCTAGACGATATTTTTGGAATGGAATTGATAGCACCAACAGAAGAAGGAAAAGAATTCTTGATGCTATTTAACCGCTTAGCTTTTGAAATAAAGAAAGAAAAGAAACATAGAAAAGAACAGACAGGATATACAGCATATCACTGCATGGGAGATTTAAAAATAAATGAAAAGAAGTTGGAAAATCTACAAGAAAAAATAAAAAAAATTATAGCAAGTTCTAAAACTCAAGAATACAAACGTTCGAAAATTAGTAAGGAATTTGACCAAGAGAGAGATGTAAAAGATGTAGATATATTTCCATACTTGAGAAAACAAATTGAGGATCCCCAAAGGTTAGATGGAATTACATCCGTTCTTGAAAAAATGTTAAAATATATCTTAACAGTAGAAACCAATATAGATTTACCAATTATAGAATTTCAATTTAAAACGGCAGAGGTTGCAGAAAATGCAATAAGGGGAACTTCTTCACATTCAAAATATAAAGAGACAGATGAAAGAAAGATAAGAAATAAACTTATAGAAGGAAAATTAATAAGAGGTGTAAATTCTCCTTGGAAATTTGAGGGAACAGAGAAAGGAATAAAACTTCAGGATTTTTATAAAACTCTTTTGGAAAACTGGCCATTTTTAAAAGATGATATAATTAAAAGAAGAGAAAATAATGAAATGGAAGATAAAGAACTATTTTCAACATATGATAGACTAACAGCAGAACAGTTTCCATTTTTTAGAAAATACATTCCAGAATATGAATATGATGATATTAACAAAGAAGAAAGTTGGCAAACTTTGAAAATAGCAATGACGAGCAATACTCTAGAAAGAGACGAACCATTAAAAGAAGATGTTTTAGAATCAAAAGTGCCAAAGAATGACGAAGGAAGGTGAAATTGATGCAAAAGCCAGAATTACTAGCTCCAGCAGGGTCACTTGAAAAGGCAAAGACAGCTTTTAAATATGGAGCAGATGCTGTATATATGGGAACATCTAACTTATCACTACGTTCAAGAGTAACAGTAGATGATGATGAGCTAATAAAAACAATTGAATATGCGCATAGTATAAACAAAAAAGTTTATGCAGCATTAAATATATATGCAAGAGACAATATGTACGAAGAAATAGAAAATCAAATAAATATATTGAAAAAAGCAAAAGTAGATGCACTAATTATTTCTGATGGCGGAATAGTAGAAATGGCAAGAACATTAGCGCCAGAAATACCTATACATATAAGTACACAAGCAAATGTTACAAGTGAGCTAAATAAAGAAGAAATAAAAGAAATAAAAAATAACACAGATTTAGAAATAGAGATATTTGTTCATGGAGCTATTTGCTACAGCTATTCTGGAAGATGCAATTTAAGTGACTTTTTAGCTTCTAGATGTGGAAATTTAGGAGATTGTGCACAAAGTTGCAGATGGGCATATAATATGTATATAGAAGAAAAAAATAATCCGGGAAATCTTATGCCAGTAGAGCAAGACCAAAATGGAACATATATACTTTCTTCAAAAGATTTATGTTTAATAAAAGAAATACCAGAAATTGTTGATATGGGAATAGATAGTTTAAAAATAGAGGGAAGACTAAAAACTGAGTATTATTTGGCAACAGTAATTAGCGCATATAGAAATGCAATAGATGATTATATAAAAAATCCAGAAGAATATGATTACACAAAATATTTGAAAGAATTAGAAAAAACCAAAACAAGAGGGTTAACAACATTTTATTTTAATGACAAAAACAATAGAGACTTTCAAGAATATGAAGGTAAACAATATAATCCGGATTTTGAGTTTGGGGGAAAAGTTTTAGAAAAAGATGAAGAAGGAAAAGATATAATAGAAATTCGTAATAGATTACAAGTAGGTGATTCTATGGAATTACTAATTCCAAACAAATTAGAACCTAAAAAGTTTGTAATAGAAGAAATGTGGGATATAGAAACCAAAGAGCCTATAACACATGTAAATCCAGGAAAAGAAGGACAAAAGGTTATATTAAAAATACCAACTGATGTAAAAGAGGGATGGATATTAAGAAGGAAAAAATAGAGGAGACTTTATATGAAAAGAACAAAAATAAAAGATAGAGTATTACCAACTTATACAAAAGGTGAAGAAATATTTAATATGACTTCTCATATAGTGGGAGCAGTACTAGGAATTGTTACAACCGTTTTGTGTATTGTAATGGCAGCTTCACACAGAAATACATATGGAATTGTTAGCAGTAGTATATATGGTACTACAATGATAATTTTATATACAATGTCTAGTGTCTATCATGGGCTATCGCCAAGAAAAAGTACGGGAAAAAAAGTATTACAAGTTTTGGACCACTGCACAATATTTTTATTAATTGCAGGTTCATATACACCAATAGCATTATGTGCTTTTAGAGAATATAACCCAGTATTCGGATGGACGATGTTTGGTGTAGTTTGGGCTGCTGCAATACTAGGAATAGTTTTGAATGCTATTGATTTAGAAAAATATAAAAAATTTTCTATGATTTGCTATTTAGCAATGGGATGGGTAGTAATATTTAGAGCAGATTTACTACCGGTTGTTCTTGGAAAAAATGGACTGATATTGTTAGTAGCAGGAGGAATAGCATACACAATTGGTGCTGTATTATATGGACTTGGAAGAAAACATAAATATATGCACTCCATATTCCATTTGTTTATAGTCTTAGGAAGTTTATTACACTTTTTCTGTATACTATTTTATGTAGTTTAGATGCAAGCAAAGCAATAGATAAAAGAGAAATACAAGTTCTTTTACTATTGCTTTTTTTATAGTTTAAATATATAATTTAGAAGTAATTTTAAGAGGAGACATGAATATGGATGAAAATTTATTAATTCCAAATTTGCAAGATGAAATAGAAGAAAGAGCAGAGGTATCTTTAAGACCTAAAACATTAGATGAATACATTGGACAAACAAAGGTAAAAGAAAACATGAAAATATATATAGAGGCTGCAAAAAAAAGAAATGAGCCATTAGATCATATTTTGCTATATGGACCTCCTGGACTAGGAAAGACTACTCTTGCAAGTATTATATCAAATGAAATGAATACAAATATAAGAATAACATCAGGACCTGCGATAGAAAAACCAGGTGATTTGGCAGCACTTTTAACAAATCTTTCACCAAATGATGTTTTGTTTATAGATGAAATACATAGATTAAATAGAAGTGTAGAAGAAATACTTTATCCTGCTTTAGAAGACTATAATTTAGATATTATAATAGGAAAAGGCCCTAGTGCGAGGTCAATTAGACTAGATTTACCAAAATTTACTCTAATAGGAGCAACAACAAGAGCTGGTTCACTTACAACACCACTACGCGATAGATTCGGAATCGTTCATAGATTAGAACTTTACGATGTTAAAGACTTAGATGAAATAGTAAGAAGATCAGCAAAAATATTAGAAGTTAATATAGATAAAGAAGGCTCTTTAGAAATAGCAAAACGTTCTAGAGGAACTCCTAGAATAGCAAATAGATTGTTAAAAAGGGTAAGAGATTATGCAGCAGTTTTAGGAGATGGAAATATAACAAAAGAAATTGCAAAAATAGCATTAGAAAAATTAGAAATAGATGATTTAGGTTTAGACAATATAGACAGAAAAATACTAAAAACAATTATATTAAACTATACTGGAGGACCAGTTGGAATAGAAACTTTAAGCTCAACAATAGGAGAAGAAGTAGAAACAATAGAAGATGTGTACGAACCATATCTAATGCAAATGGGATTTATAGCAAGAACTCCAAGAGGAAGAGTGGCAACACCAAGTGCATACAAACATTTAGGAATAGAAATGGCGAATTAAGAAAGGAAAAGTATGAAGTTATTATTACATACATGTTGTGCGCCTTGTAGCGTATATTGCATAGAGGAATTAAGAAGTGAAAACATAGAACCTACTGTATATTGGTTTAATCCAAATATACATCCATACATGGAATACAAAGCAAGAAGAGATTGCTTAAAAGAATATACAAAAAGTATTGGCGTAAATGCTATATTTGAAGAGAATTACGGACTAAAAGAATTTTGCAAGAATGTAATTAATGATTTAGAAAATAGATGCGTAAATTATTGCTATAGAGTAAGACTAGAGCAAACTGCAAAATTTGCAAAAGAAAATGGATATGATAGCTTTTCTACCACTTTGCTAGTAAGTCCATATCAAAATCATGAAGCTCTAAAACAAGTAGGAGAAGAACTAGCAGAAAAATATGGGCTAGAATTTGTATACAGAGATTTTAGAGTAGGCTTTAGAGAAGGACAAACAAAAGCTAGAGAACTAGGATTATATATGCAAAAATATTGTGGATGTGTATTTTCAGAGGAAGATAGATATAGTAAGCAGATAAGTAAGAATAAAGAAATTCACGAGTAGAAATGGAGAAATATGAAAGCAAAAGATGTTAGTAAACTAGCAAGAAAACTATATATTGAAATAGAAGAAAATGGGATAAACAGAATAAGAGAATTGTTTTCTAAAGGAGAAACATTATCTCAAGAATTAAAATTTGATGTTAATGAAGAATATCTAAAGAAGAAGATTATGTCACAACTTTATATTGGGAGAATGTTAATGTCTCACAAATATAGAAATAGTGGATTTGATGAAAGAGCTGCATTCAATAGTGAAGCTGATAAAATAAGAGGACAAATTGATAGCCAAGAAGTTTTAAAATTTGAAAATCCTACATTAGAAGCATTATTCGGTAACTCGTTAAACATTTCTACAGAGCAAGAATACGAGGAATGGAGAGAGTTTGCAGATTTCGATAGACATAAAGAAAAAAAGTTTGATACTATTTATTTAGAAGAAGAAGCTAGATTTAAATATGAGAATGAAACTAATCCATTGAAGAAATTTATTCAATCTTTTAGATATAGAAAGATGCTGAAAGAAGAAACTTTAGAAGATTCTTATGTAAAAAAAGTAAGAGAAATGATAAGAGAGAAAATAGCAGAAAATCCGGAAGATCATTCTATTGCATATAGAGATACGCATAGTGCTCTAGAAAAAGGAGTAGAAGAATATGAGAGCATAAAAGACATAGAAGACATTGCAAGAATGATTTTGAAATCATTATCAGTAGAAGAGGATAAGCCTATTAATATTGAAGAAGTGTGCAATAGAGTTAGAAGCGAAATGAAAAGTACAATAGGCTCAACAAAAAATGGAATAGAATATAGGAAAAAGCAGGTAACATTAGGCTCTGAAAGTGGAATTAGCAATAGACCTGTAATGCATACTATACAATTTGAAGAAGTACCAGAGGCTATTAAAAACCTGCAAATCGAGTATGAAAAAGCATACAATTCAAGTCAATCTGAAGAAGAATATATAAAACAGATTGCTAAAATATATGCTGATTTTATTTTTATACAACCATATGAAGACGGGAATAAAAGGACTGCAATGTGTTTGTTTAATAGTATGCTGATGTCTAAAGGAATTGTACCTCCACCAATAAGCTTAATAAATGACGATCAAATGGTAAAAGCGTATTATAATGCACACGAAAAAGATTATGAGATGCTACAAAATGTTGTTATAGAGAAATATAGAAAAATGCTGAGATCTGGAGCTCAAAATAGAGAAGAGACCAAAAGAGAAGAAAGTAGTAAAGATATCGAGAAATAAAGAAATCTACAAAAGAAAGGAATTAAGAATGAAAAAAATATTAAAAGACCTAGCTATTTTTTGCATATTAGCGATTATAATTGCAGGAATAATATTGCCAAGAGAATTAAATAATCTAGATGAAATCTGGAATTTTAATTTTGCAAGAAACATAGCAAATGGATTAATGCCATATAGAGATTTTAATATGGTGCAAACACCATTGCTATCAATTATATGTGGTATGATTTTAAAAGCTTTTGGCACAGAACTATTTACTATGAGAATCATTGCAGTAGTTTTATGCAGTTCGATAATGCTAGTTGCATACAAAATACTAGAGAAACTAGAAACCCCAACAGCTTTAAGATATGCATTTTTGATAGCTACAATTTATCTATATAAGAATTATTTTTGCATCGATTATAACTTTGCTGTATTATGGATTATACTAATAGTTACGTTAATAGAACTAGAAAATATTGAAAAGAAAAACCCTAAATTGAATTTTTTTGCAGGAATTATGGTCGGAATGGCTATTTTGACGAAACAAACAACCGGAATATTTTTAGCATTAGTATTTCTATTGTATAGGGTATTGATTATAAGTAATAAACAAGAAATAAAAAAATATAGTAAAGAAACATTATATAAAGTTTTAGGAATATCAGTTCCGATTGTATTGTTCTGCATATATATAATAAGTTACAAAGGATGGGATAATTTTGTAGATTATACAATATTAGGAATAAAAACATTTTC
>OHLF01000347.1_pt1 | contig 16119 bp, 14 predicted proteins | sample 1569001 | NCBI WGS metagenome assembly OHLF01 (sample SAMEA3879541, study PRJEB24766) | human gut metagenome | biome: human-associated habitat; feature: feces | place: USA | collected 1985/1987
TTAAGCCGTAAGGCGGGAATTGTGCGGTGTTGCCTACTGCCCGGTTTTGCTATGCAGTTTGCCCCAACGGCACCGTTTTGTTTTGTTTAACCTTGCTCTTGCGTTTTGTTCCACCAGCGTTTATACTTATTATAGTAGGACTATTATGTCCATCACTATTATTATTTGTGAGGTGGAGACAATGAAGGAACCCCTGGTTATTACGATGGCGCGTGAATATGCATCCGGCGGCAGCGAGATTGCCCAGAAAGTTGCTGATCTTTTGGGGATTCCCCTGTACAACAAGGAGCTGATCACCATCGCCGCAAAAAAGAGCGGCCTGACGGAAGAAGCCATTGCCGCCAGCGAGACCCAGCGCAGCGGCAGCCTGATCTACAGCCTTTACATGATGGGCAACACCATGCCCCTGGCGGACCAGGTGTACATTTTGCAGTCCAATGTCATCAAGGAAGTTGCTTCCCAGGGCTCCTGTGTGATTTTGGGCCGTTGTGGTGACTATGTTCTGCGCGACCGCCCCAATGTGCTGCGCACCTTTGTGTTTGCCCCCATTGATATCCGTGTGGCCAACGCCAAAGTGCGCCCCGATGCCAAGGATATGCCCGATCGCCTATGGGAGACCCATCTGGCCAAGCATGACCGCGCCCGCGCGAGCTATTACAACTACTATACGGAAAACCGCTGGGGCGAAGCGAAAAACTATGATCTTTGCCTGAATGCAGCAATTGGCCAGGATGCCTGTGCCCAGCTGATTGTTCAGGCAGCAAAAGCAATGGAGGCAGCTAATCAGGAATGAGTGATTCCGTACAGAAATACTCTGCATCCCGAATGGGCAGCGCGCCGATAGGCCCGCTGCTCCTTTCGTGTTCAGTACCTATGATGATTTCGATGCTGGTTCAGGCACTTTATAACATTGTGGACAGCATCTTTGTCAGTCATGTGAACGAAGCGGCGCTTTCCGCCGTTTCGCTGGCGTTCCCCATCCAGAACCTGATGATTGCCTTTGCCGTGGGCACTGCTGTTGGTGTAAACGCCTATCTTTCCCGCTGTTTGGGTGAGGGCAACCGGGCCGAGGCCAGCCGCGCGGCGATGAACGGCCTGTTCTTAGCGTTCTGCGGCGGCATCGCCTTTCTGGTGTTCGGCATTTTGGGCGCGCGGGCGTTCATTGCGTCCCAGACCACCGATGCCCAGATCATGCAGTACGGTGCCGATTATCTTTCCATCTGCACGTTATGGTGCATGGGCTTGTTCCTGCAGTGCATGCTGGAAAAACTGCTGGTCTCCACCGGGCGCAGTGCGTTCGCCATGGCCAGCCAGCTGATTGGCGCTTTGGTCAACATTGCGCTGGATCCCATCTTCATCTTCGGTCTGTTCGGCGTGCCCCGCATGGAAGCAGCCGGTGCTGCTGTGGCTACCGTAGCCGGGCAGTGGATCGGCGCAGCTGCCGGGCTGACGATGAACCTGCTGTGCAATAAGGACATCAACCTAACGCTGAAAGGCTTCCGCCCGGCGGGGTCCACCATCAAGCGCATTTACGCGGTGGGCATCCCCTCCATTGCCATGAACGCCATTGGCAGCGTGATGACCTTTGCGATGAACAACATCCTGATTGCCTTTTCCAGCACCGCCGTTGCGGTGTTTGGTGTTTACTTCAAGCTGCAAAGCTTTGTATTCATGCCTATTTTTGGCATTAACAACGGCATGGTGCCCATTATCGGCTACAATTACGGTGCCCGCCAGCCCAAGCGCATTACCCAAACCATCAAACTGGCTGTCTGCTTTGCCGAGTGCATTATGCTGTGCGGCTTGATTCTGGCCGAAGTTTTCCCACATGTACTGCTGGGTGTGTTCAACGCCAGCCCCACCATGCTGGCCATGGGTATTCTGGCCTTGCGCATTATTGCCATCCATTTCCCGATGGCAGGGTTCAACGTAATTTCTTCCTCCGCGTTCCAGGCGCTGGGGCGCGGCACGGTGGCGCTGTTGGTTTCGGTGATCCGCCAGCTGGTTGTGCTGGTGCCTGCCGCCTGGCTGCTGAGCCACACCGGTAATGTAAACGCCGTGTGGTTTGCTTTTCCCATTGCAGAGCTGGTTGCCGTTACGCTGTGCGCTGTGTTTATGCGCAAGTGCCACCGCGACATTTTGCTGCCAATGGAAGCCGGTCAGAAAACGGTTGCCGCTGTATAAGGAGGGGTTTGTATGCTGCGCCATATCAAACCGGGCATGCTGGTGTTCAGTGTGCTGTACATTCTGCTTGGCCTGCTGTTGCTGCTTGCCCCGCAGGCGGTTGCCGATGTGTTCTGCATTGCGCTGGGCTTGTTGGTGGTTTTGTGCGGGCTGCAAAGCCTGTACGGTTATTTTAAGAAAGATAACGGCAGCATCCGAGCCGCCGTCAGCCTGCTGCTCAGCCTGCCCACCATTGCGCTGGGCATGTGGGCACTATTGTGTACCGTACAAAGCGCCATGACCTTTGAATGGCTGTTGCCGCTGCTGTTTGGCCTGATGCTGCTGGTGGATGGCGTGGTGCGCGCACAGTCTTCCTTTGCCCTTGCCAAGCGCAAGGGGCAAAAGTGGTGGGTGGTGCTGCTGCTCAGCATTGTTTCGCTGTTGTGCGGGGCATTGCTGGCGTGTTCTCAGCTGCTGAACAACCGCAACGTGGATCTTTTGCTGCTGTCCGGCATCTTTTTACTGGCAGAGGGCATTTTGAACCTGTGCTGCACCATTTATATTGCGATGGAGTTCCATGCGCTGGACAGGCTGGATGCTGCCAAGGCGGAAATGGAAATCGCTGCCGCACCGGAGCCATCCCCCGAAGCCCCCTCCCCTGCCCCGGCTGAACCCGCTGCAGAAGAATCTGCCGAAACGGACCTGCCCGATGTGCCAGCCCCGGAGCTGACCACCGAACCACCGGAACCCGACCAAGAGCCCACAGCGGATGCCGCAACCTGATGTTACCCTGCGCTGAAACGGCGCTTATTTGTAAATTTAAGGAGCAATTACCCTACATGAACAATTATGATCTGATTATTGTTGGCGCCGGCCCGGCCGGTATTTTTACCGCACTGGAACTGCTGCGCAAAAGCAGCAAAACTACCGGCCCGCGCATCTGCCTGATTGAAAAGGGCAAACCGGTAGAAAAGCGCCACTGCCCCAAAGATAAAACCGGCCACTGCGTGAACTGCAAGCCCACCTGCGCCATCACCACCGGCTTTTCCGGTGCGGGCGCGTTCTCGGACGGCAAGCTGAGCCTTTCTTATGAGGTGGGCGGCGACCTGCCCACCCTCATCGGGGAGGAGTTTGCGCAGGAGCTCATCGACTACACCGATAAGATCTATCTGGAGTTTGGCGCCGACCCCCATGTGGAGGGCATCTACACCGGCGAGGACATCAAGGAGATCCGCAAAAATGCCATCCATGCAGGTCTGAAGCTGGTGGATTGTCCCATCCGCCATCTGGGCACCGAAAAGGCACAGGAGCTGTATCTGGCCATCCAGAACTATCTGGCAGACAACGGCGTGGAGATGCGCTTCAATACCGAGTGCGAGAACATCATTCTGGAAGAAGACGGCTGCAAGGGCGTGCTGTTGAAGGACGGCGACAGCCTGCTGCCCGTGTATGCAGACGAGGTGGTCATCGGCACCGGACGCCGTGGCGCAGACTGGCTGGAAAAGCTCTGCGCAGAGCACCACATCGCCCACAAGCCCGGCACGGTGGACATCGGCGTGCGTGTGGAGTGCCGCAATGAGGTGATGGAAAAGGTGAACAAGGTGTTGTATGAGTCCAAACTCATCGGCTACCCGAAGCCTTGGAAGAACAAGGTACGCACCTTCTGCCAGAACCCCGGCGGCTTTGTGGCGCAGGAGAACTACGACAACGACCTTGCGGTGGTCAACGGCCACAGCTTCAAGGAAAAGAAGAGCCCGAACACCAACCTTGCCATTCTGGTGTCCCACAACTTTACCGAGCCCTTCAACCAGCCCATCGCCTACGCCCAGAAGGTGGGCGAGCTGACCAATATGCTGGGCGCAGGCCACATCATGGTGCAGCGCTACGGCGATATTCTGGATGGCAAGCGCACTTGGCAGAAGGAACTGGCACAGTCCAACGTGAAGCCCACGTTGAAGGATGCCGTGGCCGGTGATATCACCGCCGCCATGCCCTACCGCGCCATGACCAATATCATTGAGTTCATCAAGATGCTGGACATGGTCGTGCCCGGCTTTGCCGCCAACGAGACCCTGTTGTACAGCCCGGAGCTGAAGTTCTACTCCAACAAGGTGAAGATGGACGAGAACCTTGACACCAACATTCAGGGTCTGCACTGTCTGGGCGATTCCTCCGGCTGGACGCGCGGGCTGATGATGGCCTCGGTCATGGGCGTGCTCATGGGCCGTAAGCTGGCTGAAAAAGAAGGCTGCTGAAAACGATTTGAAATGGCCGCCGCGTGCGCTTTGGCCATGCTCCAAGGAATTTGATTTTTTATTTCAGTGCCCGGAGCGTCTGCGGACGCTCCGGGGCACCCTTTTCACAGAGAGTTTTTTGCAAAAAAATAGCGGAACACCCGCAGGGTGTTCCGCTATTTTGCATTTAAAATTAGCCCTCGATGAGTTCCACGGTCTTCATCTTGACCGGGGTGGTGGGCTTGTCGTTCCAGTCGGTGCGGACAGCAGCGATCTTATCCACAACGTCCATGCCGGCAACCACCTTGCCGAAGGCGGCGTACTGGCCGTCCAGATGAGGGGCATCCTGATGCATGATGAAGAACTGGCTGCCTGCGCTGTTGGGGTTCATGCTGCGGGCCATGCTGATCACACCGCGGGTGTGCTTGAGGGGGTTGTTGACGCCGTTAGCGGCAAACTCGCCCTTGATGTTCCAGCCCGGGCCGCCGGTACCGGTGCCCAGCGGGCAGCCGCCCTGGATCATAAAGCCGGGGATGACCCGGTGGAAGGTCAGGCCGTTGTAAAAGCCTTCCTTGACCAGCTTTTTGAAATTCTCACAGGTGATGGGGGCAACTTCCTCGTTCAACTCGATGTCGATGATGCCGCCGTCTTCCATAGTAATGCGAACCATAACGCTACAATACTCCTTTTGTGTTGACCCCGCAGCGGGGGTGTTGGGGGGCAGAAATACCTGCCCGGATATCCCTTATAGTATACCATAGGTTTTGCCCGTTGCAACGATGCAGATGCAACGTTTTTGTGAATTATCTGCCCCAATAGGCTGAAAATGTGCGCCGCAACCGGAGTTTGCGCTCTTGTTGGTGGACGCAACCGGGCTTTTGTGTTAGAATCGTGCCACAGAAAATCCAACCGGAAAATGCCAAAGGAGGAACCCGCTATGATGAACCTGCTGAACCGAACTGCTGTTGCCCTGCTTAAGGTCATAGAAGTAGAAACGCAGGAAGCAACCAAGGAACAGGCGGATGCCTGGCTTCGCAGAGTTTTGCTGCTGGAAAAGTTCTACCGCTATACCAATATCCTGTTCCGGATCCTGATCCCGGTCGCCATCGTGGCGGCGATCTATCTGCTCTGGCGCATTGCCCGCAATCTGGAAAAGCCGCCCAAACTCACGGAGGAAGTCAAGATCGTGCGCAAGTCGCTTTCCGAGATGCTCAAGGAGAACCGCACCCGCTGCAAGATGACGCAGGAGTTTGTGGCTGAGACTATCGGCGTGAGTCGGCAGGCAGTGTCCAAGTGGGAGAACGGCACCTCGGAGCCGAACACCTCCAACCTGATGGCACTGGCAAGGCTTTACGGCATCCCGGCAGAGGATCTGCTCAAGGGCGTGGAAAGCGCATTGGAAGCACAGGAAAAATAATTACAATTCTCCCTGCATCTCCACCATATCCGCCCAGAAGCGCTTGGGGCAATGGGTCATGCGGCCTTTTTCGTTGTGGCGCGCTTTGATCTCCAGCGTTTTGTAGAACTGCGTCCACAGCGCCTGAAACTGCTGCTCCCGCGCACTGGGCGGCGGCAGCTCCAAGGGCGCTGCCAACTCCAGCAGCCGGGTGCTGTGTCCCTCGTGCAGCAGCACCGCCTGATGGACGGCATCGTAGATCATAAAGTCCTCCTCCGGAAAGCGTCCGCAGAAGTGCGGGCGCAGCAGGGGGAGGATATAATTTTTGGGGTGGATGACCGCGCCCAGCATCCCGTCATGCTCCTCGAACCGCACAAAGCCCTGAAACTTGTCTACCTCCCAGTCCAGACTTTTTTTCATGGCGTAGAGGGGCGCGACCACCGGGTGTCCCTCCCGCTTGACCGTGCCCGGGCCCAGCGCAAAGGCCAGATGCAGAAACCGGAGCAAAAGCAGCTCCTTGTCCTCCTGCCCGGAAAGAAAATCCCGGCTGACGAGGTACTCGGTCTCTGCACCCAGCTTTTTGCCAAAGCTGGCGAACACCCGCCGGGCAACGGCGGGGTCGGTGGCAATGTCCTTGACCGGGTAAAGGGTGGCGGTCTCTCGCTGGGGCGTCCACACCGCAAAGGGAAGTTCGTGCTGGGCAAAGCTTTCGTACACGCAGCACAGAAAACCCTCAAAGCTGCCGTCATACAGGTAGACCACGTCGGCATCGTGCAGCTTGCGCGCCCCCTTGGGGCTTACAGTGCCTTGGCAAGACATTGCACTGCCTCCTCCCGTACCATGCGGACAGCCGCCCGGGGCGGCACGCCCTGCCCGATGAGGTTGTCCACGGCGGGCGGGCTGAACAGGCTCAGCTGCTCGCAGCTGCCGCTGAATACGTTGGGGTCGATGAGTGCCCGGGTAATGCGCTCCCGCCCGGCACTGCCGCGCCCCGGGTGCGCCCCGGAAAAGCCCCGGCAGGTGATGAAGTACTGCGCCCGCTTGAGCACCACGCCCATGCGTTTCAGCTCGTCCAGCCCCAGCGCCGCCTGCTTGCGGGCGCGCCAGATGCGCCGGGCGCTTTTGGGGCCGATGCCCGGCACCCGCAGAAGCATCTCGAAGGGGGCGCGGTTCACGTCCACCGGGAACAGCCCGTAGTGCTGCACCGCCCAGTTGCATTTGGGGTCCAGATAGGGGTTGAAGTTGGGGTTATCCTTATCTAAAATTTCGTCTGCCTCGAACTGGTAGAACCGCAGCAGCCAGTCTGCCTGATACAGCCGGTGCTCCCGCAGAAGGGGCGGCTTGGTGTCCAGTGCGGGCAGGCGGGTGTCCTCGGCTACCGGGATGTAAGCGGAGTAGAACACCCGCTTCAGCCCGTATTTGTGGTACATTCCTTCGGTCAGTTTTAAGATGTGGTAGTCCGTCTCCGGCGAAGCACCTACGATCATCTGGGTGCTCTGCCCGGCGGGGGCAAACTTGGGCGCGTGGCGGTAAAGGGTAAGTTCCTCCCGGCTGGCAGCGCCGGACACCGCGATCTGCTTCATGGGACGGAAAATGGAATGCCGCCCTTTGTCCGGGGCCAGCAGGTTCAGGCTGCGCTCGCTGGGCAACTCCACGTTCACGCTCAGACGGTCGGCCAGATACCCCAGCTGCTGCAAAAGTTCCGGGCTTGTGCCCGGAATAGCCTTGGCGTGGATGTAGCCCCCAAAGCGGTATTCACCCCGCAGCAGCCGCAGCACCGCCAGCATCCGCTCGGTGGTGTAGTCCGGGGTGCCCAGCACCGCACTGGACAAAAACAGCCCCTCGATGTAATTGCGGCGGTAGAACTCCATGGTCAGCTCTGCCAGCTCCCGGGGCGCAAAGGTGGCGCGGGGGATATCGTTGGAGCGGCGGTTGACGCAGTAGCCGCAGTCGAAGGAGCAGCAATTGGTCATGAGTACCTTGAGCAGGCTGACGCAGCGGCCATCGGCGGTAAAGGCGTGGCAGCAGCCCGGGGCATAGCAGCTGCCCACCGTGCCTGGGCGCGCGGTGCGGGACGCCCCGCTGGAAGTGCAGGCAACGTCATATTTGGCGCTGTCCGCCAGAATGGTCAGCTTGTCCATCAGGGTCTGTTCCATGCAGAATGCACCTCCAAAGGGGATAAAACCGGGAAAAAGGGTCAAAAAATAAAGCCATACGCAAAACAGCAGATGGCTTTATGAAAAACAGGGGGGACGTCTTTGACAAAAAGCAAACGCTTACCGGAACAAAAGCCTTCCCCCAGTCGGGGGAAGCCTTCAGCAGCGAAATTTTAAATCGCCCGGCTTACCACTTAGCCTTGGTTTCCACCACGCGGCCTGCAATGTGCAGGTGGTTCAGGTCCTCGCCCCTGATGACCATTTCATGATAGGCGGGGTTGAAGGGCTGCAACACCACGCAGTTGCCGCGCTGGATGTAGCGCTTCAGGGTGCCCTCGCCCTCGTCGCCGTAGATCAGTACGCCCAGATCGCCGTTTTCCAGCGTGTCCTGCTTGTGCACCAGCGCAAGGTCGCCGTCCTGAATGCGGGGCTCCATGCTGTCGCCGCGCACCACCAGATAAAAATAGTTGGAGGGGTCCTTCACGCGGGCATACTCCTGCCCGTAGTCCTCTTCAAAGGCCAGTGCGCCGTAACCGGCCTTCACCGTGCCAATGACCGGGATCAGGCTCTCGGTGTAGCTGCCGAAAAAGCGCTCCTCGGGGGCAGAAACGTTGCTGACCGGGCGGTACAGCCCCAGCAGATAGTCCGCCGTGGTGTTCAACAGCTCCGCAATGCGGGCCACAGTGGAGGGGTCGGGGGAGGACTTGCCGCTTTCCCACTTGCCGACAGCCTGCTGGGTGACCCCCAGTCTGGAGGCAAGCTCCGCTTGGCTGACGCCCTGCTTTTTGCGGCACTGCTTCAATAGCTCTGAAAACGACATGATGATGCTCCTTTTCCCAATGGGTGGTTTATGTTGGTTTTATTATACAACAAAAGGATGTTTCTGTAAAGAGAAAATCCAAAAAAACTTCGAATAAAGGTTGTGATAAATGCGCCTGCTGTGCAGCTATCGTACAGAAAAAAGAAAAATTTGCATAAGGGCTTGACAGAACGGCGCAAATCTGGTAAAGTAAATAGGCATTCGACACGGCGTAACGCGAGTGTCCACAAGGAGAGATGTCCGAGTGGTTTAAGGAAGCAGTCTTGAAAACTGCCGTACGGCAACGTACCGTGGGTTCGAATCCCACTCTCTCCGCCATTTTTTATTGAATAAGTGTAATGCACTTTGCTCTGGAGTAGTACTCAAGAGGCCGAAGAGGCGCCCCTGCTAAGGGCGTAGGTCGTCTAAACAACGGCGCGAGGGTTCAAATCCCTCCTACTCCGCCAAGAAAATCCCTCGTAGTTTCGTGAAAACTGCGGGGGATTTTCCTTTTTGTAGCGTTTTTACTCGTGAAAAAGGGGTTCTGAAAAGCCTGCGGGCTTTTCAGAACCCCAAAATTATAAATAATTTTTCCGCTGAATATGCCCAGAGCAACGCGGAGGGCATTCCCAATCGTCTCGTCTTGCAGCGGTGAGCCAGCTGAACCGGAAAAGCTTTACAGCAGCAGGTTCGTGATGCCTGCCAGCACCAGCAGATGCACCGGGTAGAACCAGTAAAATGCCTTCTTTTGCAGCGGACTGCACGCGCCGCGCTGCCCGTTGTAGAACCAGACCAGCACAAAGGCCAGCGGGGCGGTGAGCTCGAACATAAACAGCAGTGCGCCCGCAAGGCACTGCCGCTTGCGGTTTGTGCGGGTGAGGTACAGCGCGCAGATGATGATCACGCCGCTGGCGTCGTAGTCGGTATTGGCAGCCAGCGCCAGCGCGGCGCACCCGCCCGCCCACACAAGCCCCTGCCAGCCGGGCAGGCCGTTTTCCTTTTCAAAGCGCTTGAGCCCTGCCATGGCCAGCACGCCCAGCGCCAGCGTCCAGTAAACGTTCTGTGCACTGGGGTCAAAGGGGGTGCGGAAGAACGCAAGGTCAAAGGGCACCTCGCTCAAAATGCCGAACAGCACCAGCCGCCCAAGGTAGCCGTTGACGTTGTGGGTGTGCACAAAGCCCTCCACCAGCAAAAAGCAGAACAGGGGAAAGGCCAACCGCCCGGTGAAGCGCAGCACCATGTCCAGCCGGTACAGCGGGTAGGCGGAAAGGGCGTCCTGCGAGAGGGTGCCGGCGTCCAGCCCGGGCGTAAGGATCCCGGCCTCGATGCAGGACGCGCCGATGTGGTCCACCAGCATGGTGATGCAGGCAATGGTTTTAAGGGCGGTGCCGCTGAAACTGCGGCGCGTGGAAAGTGCGGTCATAAAAAATACCTCGTTCAGGTCGTTAAAAATCGTTACAGGAACTATAACGGAGGAAAGGCGGCATTTCCTGCAAAAATCGCGGCAAAATCTGCACAGAACGTGCAAAAATCGGGGCAAAATGCTTGACAGAAAAGGCGCGGGATAGTACAATCAAGAAGATAATTGAACTATCTCAAACGAAAGATGAAAAAGATTCACAGAGAATCGGGCGTCTCCGAACCAGTAAAGACGGAAGGAGGCTTTGGGCATGACGCTTTTTTCCTACGAAATTTTTGATGCCGTGGCCCGGCAGGGCAGCTTTAACAAGGCGGCACAGCAGCTGCACCTGACCCCCTCGGCCATCAGTCACGCCATTGCCGTAATGGAGGAGGAGCTGGGCTTTGCCCTGTTCAACCGCGGCAAAAACGGCGTATCTATGACCAGCTACGGCGCTTCCCTGTATCCTTCTATCCGCGATGTGCTCAACAGTGACGAGGCGCTGAAGCAGAGCATTGCCCGCCTGAACGGCTTGGAAAAGGGCAAGGTAAAGCTGGGGGTATTCAACTCGGTGTGCGCCTCGCTGCTGCCCGGACTGCTGAAAAGCTTTGCGGCGCATTATCCGCAGATCGAGATCGAAGTATATCAGGGTACCTACGATGATGTCAAGGAATGGCTGCGCACCGGTCAGGTGGACATTGCCTTCCTGTCCTCCACCTGCCGGGAGGAGTTCAACCTCACCGAGCTGTTCCGGGAGCCGCTGCTGTGCATCGTGCCGCAGGACTGGCCGGAGCCGCAGGACGGCGTGATGACCCCGGCGCTGATGAACGGCCAGAGCTTTGTGGTGCAGTGCGACGCCACCGACGCCGAGATGCGCCAGTTCCTCAAGAAATACAAAATCGGCACCGAGCGCCGCTGCCACGTCATCGACGACCAGTCCAACATCGCCATGGTGGAGGCCGGACTTGGCATCTCCATCATGCCGCAGATGCTGCTGCGGGACTGCAAGGCCGCCGTCAAGGTGTACCCCATCGAGCCGGAGGAGTACCGCGTGGTGGGCTTGGCCGTGCAGCGCCCGACCTCCATGGCTCCCGCTGTGGAGCAGATGTTCCACCACATCGTGGAGTACTGCCACGAGTTGGATCTTTCGTTGTAATAAAGAATATTATGGTATCTATCAACCGGGAAGTTCTGCGGAGCTTCCCGGTTGATTTTTTATGGAGAAGTGTAAAGACAAACGGTAGTTACAGCGCTGTGGGGTAGGAGGTGGTAGCCGAGGGATGTTCTCTTTTGACACCAAAAGAGAACCAGAAAAGTGCCAGCGATTTCGACGCGCTGGAGCCACGAAAAAGGGGCTGCTCGCCCCTTTTAACCCCAAAGAGGAGGACTACACCGGAAAAAACTGAAGATTCACGCCTGTTCGGCGTGAAGATCTTTTAACCGTTTTTTCCGGCTCCGCCGATTTGAAGCCCCTCAGTCGCTGCGCGACAGCTCCCCCGAGGGGGAGCGGGTACGCCCGCAAACTTTGCGGTTTAACCTGAAAGTGTACCGCCATGCCAAGGGCTCTCCCTTTGGGAGAGCTGGCGAGCGTAGCGAGACTGAGAGGGCGAGACCGCTATCTGCGGAGCGCATTTGAAATCGTCCCGCTTAAAACAAACGGCACCCACAGCCATCCGGCTGCGGGTGCCTTTTTTGCATACAGGTTTAACGGACAGAGGTGCGCACCAGCGCACGCTTGAGGCGCGCCTGTGCCAGCTCGTACTCACGGTCGTTCAGGTTCTTGCGGGCAAGGATCTCCTCGGCGCGCTTCTTGGAAGCCTCCGCACGCGCCTGATCGATGTCCTCGGCCCATTCCCAAGTGGTAGCCACCAGACGCACGTCCCCGTCCAGCACGCTCAGCAGGCCGCCCATGCAGGCTGCACGGCGGCGCTGACCGTCGGCATCCACAATGTGCGCCTCGCCCATGCCCAGTGCCGTGCAGTAATCGCCGTGCTTTGCTAGAATGGCGATATCGCCATCAATGGCGCGGCAGACGATGCGCTCGGCCTGACCTTCAAAGGCGCAGCCGTCCGGCGTGACCACCGTCAGATGAAAGGTCGTCATGGCTTACCCCTTCTTCGCTTTTGCGAACACGTCGTCGATGGTGCCCGCGAACAGGAATGCGCTCTCGGGCAGTTCGTCGCACTCGCCGCTCAGGATCATCTTGAAGCCCCGCAGGGTCTCCTTCAGCGGCACATACTGGCCGGGCATACCGGTGAACTGCTCTGCCACATGGAAGCTCTGGGACAGGAAGCGCTGCACCTTGCGGGCGCGGCTGACGGTACGCTTGTCCTCCTCGCTCAGTTCGTCCATGCCCATGATGGCAATGATGTCCTGCAGCTCTTTGTAGCGCTGCAGCACCTTTTGGACGGCGCGGGCGATCTCGTAGTGCTCCTGACCCACGACCTCCGGGCTGAGGATGCGGCTGGTGGAGTCCAGCGGGTCCACAGCGGGGTAGATGCCCTGCGATGCAATATCACGGCTCAGAACCGTGGTGGCATCCAGATGGGTAAAGGTGGTGGCAGGGGCGGGGTCGGTCAGGTCGTCGGCGGGAACGTAGACGGCCTGCACCGAGGTGATGGAGCCCTTGCGGGTGGAGGTGATGCGCTCCTGCAGGGCGCCCATCTCGGTGGCCAGCGTGGGCTGGTAGCCAACGGCAGAGGGCATACGGCCCAGCAGTGCGGACACCTCGGAACCGGCCTGCGTGAAGCGGAAGATATTATCGATGAACAGCAGCACGTCCTGATTCTTCACGTCGCGGAAGTACTCTGCCATGGTCAGGCCGGACAGTGCCACGCGCATACGGGCTCCCGGGGGCTCGTTCATCTGGCCGTAGACCAGCGCGGTCTTGTTGATAACGCCGCTCTCGGTCATTTCGCCGTACAGGTCGTTGCCCTCGCGGGTGCGCTCGCCGACGCCGGTAAACACCGAGTAACCGTTGTGCTCGGTGGCGATGTTATAGATCAGTTCCTGAATCAGGACGGTCTTGCCGACACCGGCGCCGCCGAACAGGCCGATCTTACCGCCCTTGGCGTAGGGGCAGATCAGGTCAACCACCTTGATGCCGGTCTCAAGGATCTCGGTGGTGGACTGCTGCTCCTCGTAGCTGGGAGCGGGACGGTGGATGGGCCAGTAGGCATCCGGGGTGGGGGCGGGCTTGTTATCCACAGGCTCGCCCAGCAGGTTGAACACGCGCCCCAGACACTGGTCGCCTACGGGCACCTTGATGGACTCGCCGGTGTCCACGGCATCTGTGCCGCGCACCAGACCATCGGTGCTGCTCATGGCAATGCAGCGTGCCACATTGTCGCCGGTCAGCTGAGCAACCTCCACCACCAGCTTTTGGCCGTGGTTGTCGATCTCAATGGCGTTGAGCAGCTCCGGCAGCTCGCCATCCTTGAACTGGATGTCCAGCACCGGGCCAATGACCTGGATCACCTTGCCGATATGTTTTTCGGACATAGGCTACAACTCCTTCTTGATAGGTTTTTCCGCTCAAGCTCCCCCTTCGAGGGAGCTGCCGCCGTCAGGCGGCTGAGAGGGTTTTAGTTCTCCGCGCCGGCCACGATCTCGGTGATCTCCTGCGTGATGGCAGCCTGACGGGCACGGTTATAATACAGGTTGAGATGGTCGATCATCTCGCCGGCGTTCTTAGTGGCAGCGTCCATGGCGGTGCGGCGGGCGGCCAGCTCACTGGCTACGCTCTCGCACACGGCACCGTAGACGACACCGGCCACATACTCCGGGATGATCGCGCTGAATACTTCCTCGCTGCTGGGCTTGTACAGGATCTGACTGCGGCGCGCCTCCGCCTTCTGCTGCTCGGTGGGCTCCATGGCCAGCGGCAGCACCTCAATGGAGGCAGCCGTCTGGGTCATCATGGAATCGAACCGGGTGTAGCAGAGCTTTACGGCGTCAAACTCGCCCTTGCGGTACCCTTCGGTGATCTGGCGCGCCAGCTGGAAGCACTGTCCCACCGAAATATCGGCGGCCAGCAGCACCTCCTGCGTGAACAGTTCGGCTTCGTGGTGGGCAAAATATTCTGCCGAGCGCTTGCCGATGGGCAGCACCTCCACATTGCCGCTTTCCTGTGCGGCCAGCTTGAGCACATTGGCGTTGTAACCGCCGGCAAGGCCGCGGTCACCGGCAATGACCACCAGCAGCGTGCGCTTGATCTCGCTGCGGCGCAGGTAGGGATTGCGGGCCCGGGGGTCCGCTGCCGCGATCTCGGTCAGGGTCTTGTACAGCGTTTCAAAATAGGGTCGGCTGTGTTCGACCCGCTCCTTGGCACGGCGCATTTTGGAGGAAGCCACCAGCTCCATGGCCTTGGTGATCTGCATGGTGCTCTCTACGCTTTTGATGCGCAGCTTGATGTCCTTCATGGAACCAGCCATGCGTTACGCCTCCTTCCCTTTAATGCGCCTTGACAAAGCTTTCGGTATACCGGGTCAGCACGGCTTTGAGCTGCTCCTCGGTGTCCTTATCCAGATTGCCGGTGGTGCGGATGGTGTTCATCACGGCAGCCCCGGTGGCATCGTTGTCCAGATACTCGTACAGGCTCTTCTCGTACTCTGCCACATCCGGCACCTTGACGTTGACAAGATAATCGTGGATGGTGGCGTACAGGATGGCGACCTGCTTTTCCACAGGCACGGGTGCGGAGCGGTTCTGCTTGAGCACCTCCACGATGCGCTCGCCCTGTGCCAGACGCGCCTTGGTATCAGCGTCCAGATCAGAGCCGAACTGTGCAAAGGATTGCAGCTCGCGGTACTGGGAGTAGATCAGCTTCAGGGTGCCTGCCACCTTCTTCATGGCCTTGATCTGGGCGTTGCCGCCGACACGGGACACCGAGATACCGGGGTTGACTGCCGGCATGACGCCGGAGTGGAACAACTCGGTCTCAAGGAAGATCTGGCCGTCAGTGATGGAGATAACGTTGGTGGGGATGTAGGCGGAAACGTCGCCCGCCTGCGTCTCGATGATAGGCAGAGCCGTCAGGCTGCCGCCGCCCAGCTCATTGGAAAGCTTGGCAGCGCGCTCCAGCAGACGGGAGTGCAGATAGAAAACGTCGCCGGGGTAAGCCTCGCGTCCCGGAGGACGGCGGATCAGCAGCGACAGGGCGCGGTAGGCCACGGCGTGCTTGGAAAGGTCATCGTAGATGATGAGGACGTGCTTGCCCTGCTGCATGAAGTATTCGCCCATGGCGCAGCCGGAGTAAGGGGCGATATACTGCAGGGGAGACAGCTCGGAGGCGGTAGCGGACACCACGATGGTGTAGCCCATGGCACCGGCTTCGGTCAGGCTCTGCACAAGGTTTGCCACGGTAGAGCGCTTCTGACCGATGGCAACGTAAATGCAGATGACGTCCTTGCCCTTCTGGTTGATGATGGTATCGGAGGCGATGGTGGTCTTGCCGGTCTGGCGGTCACCGATGATCAGTTCGCGCTGACCGCGTCCGATGGGGATCATGGAGTCGATGGCCTTGATACCGGTCTGCAGCGGCTCCTTGACGGGCTGGCGCTCGATGATGCCGGGCGCGCGGCTCTCGATGGCGCGGTACTCGGTGGTCTCGATGGGACCTGCGCCGTCGATGGGCTGGCCCAGTGCGTTGACCACGCGGCCGATCATGGCATCGCCCACCGGCACGGAAACCACCTTGCCGGTGCGCTTGACGATGCTGCCTTCTTTGATGCCGGCATCCGAGCCCAGCAGCACGATGGAAACGGTATTTTCCTCAAGGTTCTGGGCCATACCGTATTCGCCGTTGTCAAACTGAAGCAGCTCACCTGCCATGCACTTTTCCAGGCCGCTCACACGGGCAATGCCGTCGCCGATCATCAGGATGGTGCCGGTATCGTTCTGGGTAATCTTATTTTCGTAATTCTTAATTTGCTCTTTAATGAGCTTGGAAACTTCCTCGGGTTTTATCTGCA
>OHLF01000351.1_pt1 | contig 15928 bp, 9 predicted proteins | sample 1569001 | NCBI WGS metagenome assembly OHLF01 (sample SAMEA3879541, study PRJEB24766) | human gut metagenome | biome: human-associated habitat; feature: feces | place: USA | collected 1985/1987
TTATGAATAACCAATCCCGAACGAAGTTTCGGTTCAAACCAAGTTGTTTTGGGCGGCATGATATTGCCGGTATCGGCAATATCCATTAATTGTTTCATAGAAACAGGGTAAAGGGCCAAAGCCACTTTCATTTCACCGCTGTCCACACGCTTCTTTAATTCCTCCAGGCCACGGATACCACCTACAAAGTCAATCCGTTTGTCGGAACGAAGATCCTTGATTCCCAATATTTCATCCAATATCAAGTTGGAAGAAATAGTCACGTCCAATACTCCGATAGGATCATTGTCATCGTATGTGCCCGGTTTTGCTGTCAAGCTGTACCATTTACCGTCCAGATAGAGAGAGAAATTGTGAAGAGCCTGTGGTCTATAGACCTCAGTTCCTTTCTCTTCTACCACAAAATTCTTGCTGACAGCGGTCAGGAATTGTTCCGGAGACAGCCCGTTCAAGTCTTTTACAACACGGTTGTAATCAATAATAGTCAGCTGGTTGGCCGGGAAACATACAGCCATAAAGTAATTGTACTCCTCATTTCCCTGATGGTTTGCATTTTGCTGCGCTTTTTCGGCGCCTACCAGGGCTGCGGCAGCCGAGCGATGATGACCATCGGCAATATAAAGAGCCGGCATGGCTTCGAAAGCTTTTGTGATAGCTTTTATATCTTCTTCTTTGTCGATCACCCAGAATGAATGTCCGAAGCCGTCACCCGGAGCGATAAAATCATATTCCGGCCGTTGTGAAGTATATTTCTTAACGATAGCATCCAATTCCGCATTATCCGGGTAAGCAAAGAATACCGGTTCTATATTGGCATTATTTACGCGGACATGTTTCATGCGGTCTTCCTCCTTGTCACGACGGGTCAGTTCATGTTTTTTGATGACCCCGTTCATATAATCGGGAACATACGCTCCTACCACCAGTCCATATTGGGTCTTGCCATTCATGGTTTGTGCATATACATAATAATTTTCTTTTTCATCTTGCACCAACCAGCCCTTGTCCTGAAACATCTGGAAATTTTCGGCAGCCTTCTCATATACTTTAGGATCATGTTCGTCTGTTCCGGCAGGGAAATCAATTTCCGGTTTTATAATATGATAAAGTGACTTTTCATTACCTTTCGCTTCCTCGCGTGCTTCTTCAGAATTCAGTACGTCGTATGGACGTGAAGCTACTTGTTCTACCAATTCTTTCGGAGGGCGGATGCCTTTGAAGGGTTTTATTATTGCCATAAAATAAAGGTATTAGATTTTACTTGCAGGGGCGAATTGCATTCGCCCGAAAACATAAGCTATATGCATCCGGTCGGATTCAATCCGCCCCTGCGGTTATTGGATTACTTATTTATTTACTCTGAATTTTTCACAACCATCTTTCAGGAAGCCTACTATTTGTCTGGCAGCAGCGATACCTGCGTTGATATTTGCTTCAGCCGTCTGGGCCCCCATCTTTTTCGGTGTAGCGAAATAACGGCCGGCAAATTTTTCCGAGAACTCTGCATGGGCAACCGGCATGATATCAGTAACATACTTTAAGTCGGTGCGTTCTTCCATCAGTTTGATTAATTCCGCTTCATTGATCACTTCCTTACGGGCAGTATTTACCAATACTCCTCCTTTAGGCATCTTGTTGACCAATTCATAGTTGATGGAATTTTTAGTTTCAGCCGTAGCAGGAATATGCAGGGACACTATATTACAAGCAGCATACAGTTCCTCAGCAGAAGAAACAGCTTTCACACCATCTTTTTCGATCACTTCTTTCGGGCAGAAAGCGTCAAAAGCATAAATATCCATGCCAAAACCTTTAGCGATACGAGCCACATTGCGACCTACATTGCCGTATGCATGGATACCTAACTTCTTGCCCATCAGCTCAGTACCCGAAGTCCCGTTATAGAAATTGCGGACAGCCATCACCATCATGCCAAAAGCCAGTTCGGCTACTGCATTGGAGTTCTGTCCCGGAGTATTCATAACACACACATTGTGTGCCGTAGCAGCCGCCAAATCCACGTTATCATAACCTGCTCCTGCACGTACTACGATTTTCAGTTCTTTTGCCGCATCCAATACTTCGGCATCAATAATATCACTGCGGATAATGATTGCGTTAACGTCCTTTACAGCTTCCAGTAGTTTAGCTTTTTCACCATATTTTTCCAGCAATACCAGTTCATAACCTGCTGCTTCTATTTCTTTACGGATACCGTCTACTGCAACTTTTGCAAACGGCTTGTCTGTTGCTACTAATACTTTCATGGTCTTATTGTATTAAAAAGGTTCACCACAGATTATCACGGATTATCACAGATTCCATTTATTGTTCCTATCTGTGCAATTCGTATAATCTGTGGTGAACATAATTATTAATGAAGTTTCTCAAATTCCTGCATGCAGTCAATCAAAGCCTGAACGCTTTCCTTCGGCATAGCGTTGTAGCAAGATGCACGGAAACCGCCTACAGAACGGTGTCCCTTAATACCCACCATACCTTTTTCTGTGGCAAATTTCAAGAAATCGGCTTCCAGGTCTTTGTATTCGTCATTCATTACAAAGCAAATGTTCATATAAGAGCGGTCGGCTTTATCCGTTACTGTGCCACGGAACATTTTGTTACGGTCTATTTCAGCATACAGCATGTCTGCCTTCTCTTTAGCACGTTTCTGCATTTCTGCTACACCACCGTTGGCTTTTATCCAGCGTAAAGTCTGCAAAGCGGCATAAATAGGAAGTACAGGAGGTGTGTTGAACATAGAGCCTTTGCTTACGTGCGTGCGGTAGTCGAGCATTGTCGGAATCACACGGTCCATTTTCCCGAGTGCGTCTTCTTTTACAATGACAAGAGTCACGCCGGAAGGAGCAAGGTTCTTCTGGGCGCCGGCATAGATGGCGTCATATTTTGAAACGTCAATGCGGCGTGAGAAAATGTCGCTCGACATGTCGGCGATCAATGGCACTTTCACATCTGGATCCTCGCGAAGCTCGGTTCCGTAGATTGTGTTGTTTGTGGTGATATGGAAATAGTCAACGTCATCGGGCACGGTGTAGCCTTTGGGCACAAACGTGTAGTTGGCGTCTTTTGATGATGCCACAACGTTTACATCTCCGAAGAGTTTCGCCTCTTTGATGGCTTTTGATGCCCATACGCCGGTGTCAAGGTATGCTGCTTTTGTTTTCAGGAAGTTGTATGGAATCATGCAGAACTGCATGCTTGCGCCGCCGCCGAGGAATAGCACTTCGTAGCCCGACGGGATTTCAAGCAATTCTTTTATGAGAGCATTGGCCTCGTCGATTACGGCTTGGAACTCTTTGCTACGGTGGGAAATTTCAAGAATAGACAGACCTGTCTCGTTGAAATTCATCACGGCGTCTGCCGTGTTTTTGATTGTGTACTCGCTCAGAATCGATGGTCCGGCGTAAAAATTATGCTTTTTCATATCTAATGGTTTGTGTTGATTTATAATTAAGCATACACAAAAATAAAGAAAGATTTCTTTATTTCCTAATGTTTTGCCTGAAAAATAAGAGCCACACTGAAAAATCTTTCAATGTGGCTCAGTGTCTGGTCGCTTATTGGATGTTCGGCTCTTCAAGGTCGTAGCCCTTTTTCTTGTTTTCAAAGAACAGGAGCAGTGAGATGATGACGGCAATCGCGCCGAAGGCGGCGAAGATGGTCATTGTCTCGGTATAGTCAATGCTTCCGTTTGCCAATGTGTTTGCTTGGTTCACTTTGCCAATCCATACTGGCACAAGGGCAAGCCCGATATTCTGAATGTAGAAAATCATAGCGTATGCCGAGCCGAGCAGTTTCATCGGTATGATTTTCGGAACCGACGGCCACATAGCCGACGGGACAAGTCCGAAGGCAACGCCGAGTGCTATCATTGCGGCGATGGCAACGATGTAGGATGTTATTGGCAGCACGAAGATTATGTGCACAATTGTGAGCAGCGCGCTTCCGATTATCATTAGTGTGGCGCCTTTCCCGAATTTGTCATAGACATAGCCGAAGAGCGGAGTGAGGAAGATTGTGCCGAATGGCAACATGGCTGGGATGAGACCTGCCATATTCTCGTCTACGCCATATTTGAATACCATAAGTTTTGTGGCGAATTTAAGGAAAGGAAACACTCCTGCGTAGAACATAAGGCAGAGTGTTGCCATATACCAGAAGCCGCGGTTGCTGATCAGCATCTTGAGGTCGGAGAATTTGAATCCTTCTTCCGGTTCTGTCTGTACGGCTTCTGCCGAGGCGTCTTCTTTCTTGTCCATTACGCAGTAGACCAAGAAGGCTATGACACTGATGCAGAGCAATGCGGCGCCAAGACCTACCGCTGCATGTACTCCTCCGCACGCTTTGGCAAACGGAAGGGCGAGGGCGAGGGCGCAGGCTGTGCCGATACGCGCCAGTGCAACCTGAAATCCCATAGCGAGAGCGAGCTCGTGTCCGGTAAACCATTTGGCGATTATCTTGGTCACGGTGATTCCTGCAATTTCGCATCCTGCGCCGTAGATGGCAAATCCGAGCGAAGCCCAAAGCACTTGTGTGTGGTATGTGCCTATTCCGAAAGGAAGAGTGACGGAGCCGTCAAATGTGTTGCTTACTGCCCACCATTTGATAAGTGCGCCGCCAAACATCAGAAGTGTCGATGCCAGACCGGTAAAGCGGATGCCGAATTTGTCGAGTATGATTCCTCCGAACAAGAGTAGCAGGAACACGTTGAAATAGCCATATGCGCCAGAGAAGAATCCGTATTCGTCGGATGTCCATCCCAGACCGTTAACGTCGTTGCTGGTGAGCATTGGCTCAAGTGGCGACATTACATCGGTAAAGAAGTAGCCGCACATCATTGTGAATGAGACTGCAAGCAGCGCTGTCCATCTTGCCGCCGCCGAGTCGCTAAGTTTCTTTTGTAATAGTTCTTTCATCATTCATTCAATTTTATGTGCAAAGGTAAGCAAAAGTTGCGTATAACTGGCATTTGTTAGCAAATTTGTTGCGTATGGCTTTCAAAAAGATAATTTATGGCTGTGGGGTATAAAAAAGAGACAGCCCCTTTGTGGACTGTCTCTTTAAGGATAGGTAGATGATTGTTACTTAGTTGTAACGATTACCACGCGGTTCCAGTTGTTGTTGTCAGTGTATGGCTGCTCTTCAACACCGATAGCCTCTACCTCGATGCGGTCTGCGTCGATGCCGTAGGCAACGAGTGCTTCCTTAACTGCGTTTGCACGGCGCTCAGAAAGTTTCTTGTTGTAGTCTGCAGTACCAGTTCTCTTGTCAGCATAACCCTTGAGGACAACCTTTGCATTTTCGTCTTGTTTCAAAACCTTAGCTACGTCGTAGAGTGTAACTTGGTCGTTTGCAGAAACCTTTGCAGAGTTGAATTTGAAGCGGACAGCTGGGTTGACAGAATTTGTGGCTTTAGCAGGAGCTGCTGATTCTGTAACCTCTGGGCATGGGAGTTGTGCTTGTGCAGCGCGGAGCTGAGCCTCAGTGTCTGCCAACTCGCCGCGAAGTTTGTTGATGCGGCCGTTGAGGTCGTTGATTGCGCCCATGCAGTCAAACGGAGTGTATTTTGTCACGTGACGGCCTTCTTTGCCGAGGTTGATTTGCAAACCACCGGTCATAGAGAAGATTGGGTCAAGACCTGTCTTCCATGCGATGTTGTTGATATTGTCGGCTGTACCTGTCAAACGGGCGTCTACATAGAGGTCTACACGCTTGCTGCAGCGGAAACGGAATTGAAGACCGAGGTTTGTGTTTACAACACCTTGATGTTCCATAACCTTGCCGTCGTTGTCAAGAATGTTGCCGGCAACAGAGTAGTCCCAAGCATACGATCCACCAACACCGAGGTAAGGGATGATGCTGAACACGCGATGGTCGTTCACGCCGCAAAGGCTGTTGAACATATCCCAAGTGATTTCCAAGTTGAGGTTGGCATATTTCCCTTTGTGCCATTGGTTGCTGTTTTCCCAATGCATTGCGCCACCTTGTCCGCGGAAACGGAATCCGAAGTATGGCGAGAACCAATGTCCTACACCTGCCTCATAAAGAGCGGTGGTCTTCTTCATCTGGAAGTTGCTTGCATCTCCGTTTTTCTCGAAAATTGGCATCTGTGCACCGGCACCGAGTTGGATGTACCAATTGTCACGCCAAGAATGAGTGTAGATGTCTTTTGCCGGAGGAATGTTTGTGTAGTTATAGTCGGCCTCCTGTGCGTTGACGGCCGGAGTCATAGTCAATGCTGCGGCTGCCAAAATTGAAAAAGATAAAAATTTTTTCATAATCACAATGTTTTGGTATTTGTAAAAATAGTATGCAAAAGTAGTATAAATTGTTTATCCCTACAACAATATCGGTTCGGCTTTTGTTCATTTTTTTTGTAAGAAAAATTGATGAGAACCAAAAAAAACTTGAAATTTAACGAGTTAAAAAAAGAAAAAAGTCGGCATCCGTGGTTGATGCCGACTTTTCTATGATGGAAAATCGCTTATTCAGCAGCGTTCAAGATTTCGAGCATCTTGATTGCTGAGAAAGGAATGCGTGTTCCAGGGCCGAAGATTGCTGCTACGCCAGCCTTATAGAGGAAGTCGTAGTCTTGTGCAGGGATTACACCGCCTGCAATAACGATGATGTCCTCGCGGCCAAGTTTTTTCAATTCCTCGATTACTTGCGGAATCAATGTCTTGTGGCCAGCGGCAAGCGATGATACACCGAGAATGTGAACGTCGTTCTCAACAGCCTGGCGGGCAGCCTCGGCTGGAGTTTGGAACAACGGACCCATGTCGACGTCGAAACCGCAGTCGGCATAACCCGTGGCACAAACCTTGGCCCCGCGGTCGTGGCCGTCCTGTCCCATCTTGGCAATCATGATACGCGGACGGCGGCCTTCCTTCTTTGCAAATTCTTCGGTCAGTTCGCAAGCTCTTGCGAAGTCTGTATCCTTTTTACTTTCTGATGAGTACACGCCTGATATAGTTCTGATTACTGCTTTATAACGTCCTACAATTGTTTCACAAGCATCCGAAATCTCGCCCAAGGTAGCACGGACATGAGCTGCCTCTACAGCCAGTTCCAGCAAATTGCCTTTACCTGTCTTTACACATTCGGTGATGGCTGCCAAAGCTTTGTCTACTTCTGCTTGATTGCGGCCTTCTTTCAAACGCTTCAGATTTTCAATTTGTTCCAAACGTACAGCTGTATTGTCTACTTCAAGGATATCGATAGGATCCTCTTTTTCCAAACGATATTTGTTAGTGCCGACAATTGTCTGGGCACCGGAGTCGATACGGGCCTGAGTACGTGCCGCAGCTTCTTCAATACGCATTTTGGGTACTCCGGTTTCGATAGCTTTCGCCATACCGCCCAAGCTTTCAATTTCCTGAATATGTTCCCAAGCCTTGTGAGCCAGTTCGTTAGTTAAAGATTCTACATAGTAAGAACCACCCCATGGGTCCACGTTCTTGCAAACATATGTTTCTTCCTGAATATAAATCTGAGTATTACGTGCGATACGTGCAGAGAAGTCGGTGGGCAATGCAATTGCCTCATCCAATGCGTTGGTGTGCAGTGACTGGGTGTGTCCCAATGCTGCTGCCATAGCTTCAATACAAGTACGACCTACATTGTTGAACGGATCTTGCTCCGTCAATGACCAGCCCGAAGTCTGGGAATGGGTACGCAATGCCAGTGATTTCGGATTCTTCGGGTTGAACTGCTTGACAATTTTAGCCCACAGCATACGTGCCGCACGCATTTTGGCTATTTCCATAAAATGATTCATGCCGATAGCCCAGAAGAATGACAGACGCGGAGCGAATGCATCGATGTCTATACCTGCGGCTACTCCGGCCCGAAGATATTCCAAACCGTCAGCCAGTGTATAAGCCAATTCAATATCTGCTGTGGCACCTGCTTCCTGCATGTGGTAGCCCGAGATGGAGATAGAATTGAACTTAGGCATTTTTTGTGAGGTATATTCAAATATGTCAGAGATGATCTTCATGGAAAAGGCAGGTGGATAAATATAAGTGTTACGCACCATAAACTCTTTTAAGATATCATTCTGGATGGTTCCGGCCATTTCTTCCAATTTGGCTCCCTGTTCCAAACCTGCATTGATATAGAATGCCATGATGGGAAGTACGGCACCATTCATGGTCATGGAAACAGACATCTTGTTCAAAGGAATACCATCGAACAAAACTTTCATATTTTCCAATGAGCAAATAGACACGCCTGCCTTACCTACGTCACCTACTACACGTTCATGGTCGGGGTCATAGCCGCGGTGTGTCGGAAGGTCGAATGCGACAGACAAGCCTTTCTGGCCTGATGCCAAATTACGGCGATAGAATGCATTACTTTCTTCGGCAGTGGAGAAACCTGCGTATTGGCGGATAGTCCAAGGACGGAAAGTGTACATCATGGAGTACGGGCCGCGAAGATAAGGAGGAATACCTGCTACATAGTTCAAGTGCTCCATGCCTTCCAAATCTTCTTTAGTGTAAACAGGCTTCACATTGATGTGTTCCGGCGTTTTCCAGTCGGCGGTGATGCCATTTTCTTTTTGCCATTCCATACCATTCTGAGGTTGAAATCCGGCATATATATCTATATTTTTAAAATTCGGTTTCATTGTTCTTCCTTACTTAATTCCTAACTTAGCGTTGTATTCTTTCAATGTGTCCAATACGTTGACACGTACATGGATAAAGTTTTCGATGCCTGCGGCTTTCAGCTCTTCCATACAAGCAGGAGCACCTGCAACAATGAAAATAGCTCGTCCGTCCAATGCCTTGAATGCAGGAATAGCATATTCTGCGTATTCATCATCGCTGGAACAGATAACTACGATGTCTGCACCGGCTTTCATAGCTGCTTCGACACCGGCCTCTACTGTGGGGAAGCCCAAATTGTCGATTACTTCGTAACCGGCACAAGCCAGGAAGTTGCATGAGAATTGGGCACGTGCTTGACGCATGGCCAGATTACCGATAGTCAGCATAAATGCTTTCGGACGTTTGCCGGATTTCTCTGTCTGCAAACGAAGTGCTTCAAACTGGCTGGCAGCACGGTCGAAGTTTAATGTGGCAAACGGCTTTTCACAGCTGTCATGATTACCTCCACAACAACATTTGGCTTCTACAGGAGCCTTTTCGCCTGCTTTTTCATTGAAGTTAGGATATTGGTTGGTACCCAGTAGAATTTCTTTGCGTTTTGAAACGGAATCGTGGCGGGCCTTGTTGCTTGCGTTGATCGCTTCCTGTACTTTTCCTGCTTTGACTGCTTCCAGCATTCCTCCTTCGTCTTCTACTTTCAAGAATAATTCCCATGCCTGTGTGGCAATAGAAATTGTTAAATTTTCAATAAAGTAAGAACCCGCGGCGGGGTCAACTACTTTGTTGAAATGACATTCTTCTTTTAGCAATAACTGTTGGTTACGGGCGATACGTTCAGAGAAGTCGTCCGGAGTTTCGTAAGTCTTGTCAAACGGGGTTACGGTGATGGAGTTGACTCCTGCCAAGGCGGCACTCATCGCTTCGGTTTGAGTGCGGAGCAGGTTTACATGTGCATCAAACAAAGTCAGGTTGAAAGTGGATGTTTCAGCATGTGCCACCATTTTGCAGGCACAGAGACAAGTACCGTCTTCCGCTTTGTTCGGACATTCGGGCTGGCGGTTGCATTGAGGATGATATTCTTTTACGATGTCCGCCCATAACATACGTGCTGCGCGGAACTTGGCAATTTCCAGAAAATAGTTGGAACTGATGCCGAAATTGAATTTTATTTTCTTGGCAGCCAGTGCGGCAGGAACTCCTGCTTCTACCAGCTTGCTCAGATATTCGTTACCCCAGGCCAATGCATAGCCCAGTTCTTGTGAAATATAAGATCCGGCATTGTTCAGTTCTATCGCATTGACACAGATACAACGGAATTTAGGTAGCGGAGCCAGTACTTCTACCAATTCTTTGGCAGTAGTGATGAAATTGCTAAGGTCTTTGCCTTTTACCATCATTTTACCCATAGGGTCATAGTTGACGGAGCCTTGCAACTTGGTCAGGTCGTATCCTTTCTTTTGGAAGTAAGCAACCAATAATTTGGCTAATTCCACCGTATGTCCTTGGCAAGTGGAGAAGTTTAACTCAATGCATTCCGCACAGATATCATTCAATAATGTTTCGATATATTCAGGACTGAGGTCTTTCTTCTTTACGTAGAATCCCAATGAGTCAACACCTTTGTTCAAAATATCCAGTGCTTTAGCATTAGCCTCTTTAGGGCATTCTACTTTGATTTCCTGACGCACGAACCAAGTATTGTCGTTTTTCTTCGTGCCTCTTACATAGGGGAATTCTCCGGGTAGTCCTTCAGTTGTTTTCAAACCTTCCAGATCTTCCTGGCGATAAAATGGTTTTACTTTAAAACCTTCGTTGGTTCTCCAAACCAATTTCTTTTCAAAATCAGCGCCTTTCAAGTCGGCTGTAATCTTTTCCATCCACTGTTCCGTAGAAACGGCTGGGAAGTCCGAAAAGAGTTTCTCTTTACTATCTGCCATAGTTTATTCGGTATTAATATTTAAGAATTATATCACATACTTTTTCAATAGTACGGGCAAATATACTAAAACCTTTTAAATAGAATCCTTTTTTTAGCTATTTTCATAAAGGAGAAAGAGAGGTTTCTGTCATTTTGTTAAGTGACGAAAATAAAAGATGTTCTTATTGCAAAGTGGATATTGCAAAATAAATAGGAATCATGAAATAATAGTTTTCAAATTGTTGGGCTGAGTGAGGGGAATTCATTAATTTTGCGGCAATTTATAAAAACATAGTATTATATCATGGACTGGTTACAAAATCTATTATTTGATGAAAACTCAATAGCGCATATCGTGCTGCTTTATTCCTTTGTGATTGCAGTAGGAGTGTTGCTGGGAAAAATTAAATTTTTCGGGGTATCGTTAGGTGTTACTTTTGTTTTGTTTACCGGTATTGTCTGCGGACATTTCGGCTTAACGGGGAATACACAGATACTTACATTTTTACAGGATTTCGGACTGATATTGTTCGTGTTTTGTATCGGACTTCAGGTAGGTCCTTCTTTTTTCTCTTCCTTTAAGAAAGGAGGGATTGCTATGAATCTAGTGGCAATGGGGATTGTCGCATTGAACATTGCTGTGGCTGTGGCTTTGTATTATGGTTTGAACGGCCGGATAGAGCTGCCTATGATGGTGGGTATTCTTTGTGGTGCCGTAACGAACACGCCGGGACTGGGTGCTGCCAACGAAGCGTTGAGCCAGCTGAATTACAGTGGCCCGCAGATAGCGATGGGATATGCGTGCGCTTATCCGTTGGGAGTGCTGGGTATCATTGGTTCTATTATTGCTATCCGCTACATTTGCCGGATTAATTTGAAAAAGGAGGAAGAGGATATCGCTAAAGAAGAAGCTGCAAATCCTCATCTGACTCCTCGTATGATGCACCTGGAAGTACATAATGAGGCGTTGGCAGGAAAAACGTTGCTTCAGGTCAGAGACTTCATGGGGCGTGACTTTGTTTGTTCGCGTATATTGCAGAACGGTCATGTCAGTATTCCTAATCGTGATACTGTCTTCCATCTTGGTGATCAGTTGTTTGTGGTTTGTGCAGAGGACGATGCGGAAGCCATTATTGCTTTTATCGGTCCTAAAATTGAAGTGGATTGGGAAAAGCAGGATACTCCGATGGTATCCCGCCGTATTTTGATTACACAACCTAAAATGAATGGTAAGCAATTGGGTGAGTTTCATTTCAGTAGTATGTATGGTGTGAATGTGACCCGTGTCAACCGTTCAGGTATGGATATTTTCGCTTCACGTAACTTGACCTTGCAGGTAGGTGACCGTGTAATGGTGGTAGGTCCTCAGGATGCGGTGGAACGTGTTGCCAATTTGATGGGTAACTCATTGAAACGTTTGGATCATCCTAATATCGTGACTATTTTTGTGGGTATTTTCCTGGGTATTTTCTTTGGTAGTCTGCCTATTGCGTTTCCAGGTATTCCTACTCCGGTAAAATTGGGTTTGGCCGGTGGTCCGTTGATTGTATCTATTTTGATAGGTCGTTTCGGATATAAATTGAAATTAGTGACTTATACCACTATGAGTGCCAATTTGATGTTGCGTGAAATTGGTATTGCTTTGTTCCTTGCCAGTGTGGGGATAAAGGCTGGTGCGAATTTTGTGAATACGGTTGTCGATGGAGATGGTTTGTTGTATGTGGGTTGTGGTTTCCTTATTACAGTTATACCTTTATTAATAATGGGAGCGGTTGCACGCTGGCATTACAAGATGAATTATTTCATGTTGATGGGGCTTATTGCAGGTAGTAACACAGATCCCCCCGCATTGGCGTATTCTAATCAGACAGCAGGTAATAATGCTCCGGCGGTAGGTTATTCTACTGTGTATCCGGTGTCCATGTTCCTTCGTATTCTGACTGCCCAATTATTGATATTAATATTGGCAAGCTGATATTGGTAAAAAGTATAAAAACAATAAAGTATAAAACTTGTAGGAGGGGGTGTCAAAAAATGGTAGCTTGAATCATTTTTTTGACGCACCCTCTTGCTGATTAAAAGAATAAATATGATTTCAGTAGATGGATTGACCGTTGAGTTTGGCGGTACCACCTTGTTTAGTGACATATCTTTTCAGATAAATGAGAAAGACCGTATTGCCTTGATGGGGAAAAATGGTGCGGGCAAGTCTACCTTATTAAAGATCTTGGCTGGTGTGCGGCAACCTAGTCGTGGAAAGGTGTCGGCTCCTAAGGATTGTGTGATAGCTTATCTTCCCCAGCATCTGATGACAGAGGATGGGCGTACTGTATTCGAGGAAGCTTCTCAGGCATTCGCGCATCTTCATGCTATGGAGGCAGAAATAGAAGCCATAAATAAGGAACTTGAAACACGTACCGATTATGAAAGTGATTCATATATGGAGTTAATCGAGAAGGTTTCTGCCATGAGTGAGAAGTTTTATTCCATTGATCTTACCCATTTTGAAGAAGATGTGGAAAAGGCTTTGCTGGGACTTGGTTTTATGCGTGAGGACTTCAATCGCCCTACCAGTGATTTCAGCGGTGGCTGGCGTATGCGTATTGAGTTAGCTAAATTATTGCTCCAGAATCCGGATGTATTATTGTTGGATGAGCCCACCAACCATCTTGATATTGAATCCATCCAGTGGTTGGAGGATTTCTTGGTCAATAGTGCCAAAGCGGTAATTGTCATCAGCCACGACCGTAAATTTGTAGATAATATCACGACCCGTACCATTGAAGTAACGATGGGACGTATCTATGATTATAAAGTGAATTACTCCCAATATCTGATATTGCGTAAAGAACGTCGCGAGCAACAGATGAAGCAATATGAGGAGCAGCAGAAGATGATACAGGAAACCAAGGATTTCATAGAACGGTTCAAAGGAACTTATAGCAAAACTTTGCAAGTGCAGAGCCGTGTGAAGATGCTTGAGAAATTAGAATTGGTTGAGGTGGACGAAGAAGATACCTCAGCATTGCGGTTGAAATTCCCGCCTTCTCCGCGAAGTGGAAATTACCCGGTCATTATGGACGGGGTAGGAAAGACCTATGGTGATCATGTGGTTTTCAAGAATGCCTCATTGACCATCGAGAGAGGGGATAAGGTGGCATTTGTGGGTAAGAATGGTGAAGGTAAGTCTACTTTGGTAAAATGTATCATGCGTGAGATAGAGCATGAAGGGACTTTGACGCTGGGACACAATGTGCAGATTGGTTATTTTGCTCAGAATCAAGCCTCTTTGTTGGACGAGAACCTCACGGTCTTTCAAACGATAGATGATGTGGCGAAAGGGGAGATCCGTAATAAAATACGAGACTTGCTGGGTGCATTTATGTTTGGCGGCCCCGAAGCTTCCATGAAGAAGGTGAAAGTGCTCAGTGGTGGAGAACGTACTCGTCTTGCCATGATCAAACTATTGTTAGAACCGGTGAATCTGTTGATTTTAGATGAGCCTACCAATCACTTGGATATGAAAACCAAAGATATCCTGAAACAAGCTTTGATGGACTTTGACGGTACATTGATTGTTGTATCTCATGATCGTGACTTTTTGGACGGATTAGTGACGAAAGTGTATGAATTTGGGAATAAAAAGGTAAAAGAACATCTTTGTGGTATCTATGAGTTCCTGGAAACAAAGAAAATGGAAAGTTTGCAGGAGTTGGAAAAATAAATTAGCTTTGTATCTGTTAACTTTGGATTGGATGTGGAGATGCAAACAATTTCTATAGATATAAATAAAGTACAAAAAGGAGACGAGACGGAGTTTCGTCTTCTTTTTAATCTTTTCTATCCTCGTCTGATGTCTGTAGCTTGCCGTTTTGTGCCTGAACATATTGCCGAAGATATTGTACAAAGTGTCTTTGTCATGTATTGGGAGCAGAAGTCCGCTTTGATACCCAATGCCATTCATTCTTTCCTTTATAAATGCACACAGAATAATTGCCTGAATTATCTGAAGCACCAAGCTGTTGTGCTGGGGCATGAGGAGGAGGTACGTCTGGCGGAAGAACGCATGGCCTTTCAGCTGGCAGGATCGGACGCCAACGAATTGTGGAATGAGGTGGTTGAGCGTGATATCCGGAAATTGTTGAAAGCTTCCATCTCTAAATTACCTCCTAAATGTCGTCAGGCTTTCGAATTGTCTTACTTTAAAGAGATGACTTATAAAGAGATAGCGGAGGCTATGCATATTTCATCCCGTACGGTGGAAGAACATGTACAGAAAGCCACAAAATTCTTGAGAGAGGATTTGAAGGAGGTATTGTTCTGTCTGTTGTTTTTGCTTCGTTAATACCTTCATGCAGGCTTTTTCTGGAGTCTGTAAAAAATAAAATGCAAAAAAAGCATTTTTTTTTCTTTTTAACCCCGTAGTTCCTTCTAGGTTAATTGTCTTAATAATGAAAGACAATAAAGAAAGTAAATGAAGGACGAAATTTTAATTCGATATATCAATAAGCATTGTACTGCAACCGAAGAAAAAGAGATTTTAGAGTGGTTGAAAGAGAAAGATAACCGTCAGCGTTTATTTGAGCTGGAGCAAATCTGGGGACTGAAAGCTGAAATGCGTTTTTCGGATAAAGGACGTATGGATGAAGCTTATGCACGTTTCTATAAATCATGCTGGAATGCAGCATGGCAGGATGCCGGCTATTTTGCCTGTGCACAGATTTCATTGATGCAGGGTCGTCTGGAAGATGCACTGGACGAAATTGACCGTTCATTGATTCGCAACTGGCATCATCATAAGGCCAGAGCTTTGAAAGCTGCAATTCTCCGTAAGATGGGACGAAAAGAAGATGCGCTGCGTTTGATTGAAGATTCTCTGGATATTGATAAGTTCAACTTCGGATGCCGTTATGAAAAATACCTTCTGACTGGGGATGTAGCCGACTTGCAGGTCTTGAAAGAACTGATGCGTGGCGAAGCACACAACTATGATGAAATTGCTTTGGATTACTGTGGCGCTGGCTGCTGGACAGAAGCGGCTTCGTTGTGGAATATTGCTTCTTCTGAAAATGCTGTTACTCCGATGACTTATTATTACTGGGGATGGTGCCTGGAAGAAGGAGGCTTGGAAGGTGCAGATGCTATCTTTGCAAAAGCAGTAGCTGCTTGTCCGGACTATTGTTTCCCTAACCGTCTGGAAGCAATCCTTGCGCTTCAGTGTGCTATGGAAAAGAATCCGGAAGATGCAAGAGCTCCTTATTATTTGGGTAACTTGTATTATGACAAGCGTCAGTACGATTTGGCAACAGAATACTGGGAAAAATCTGCAACTTTGGATGCTTCTTTCCCAACCGTATGGAGAAACTTGGCGTTG
>OHLF01000352.1_pt1 | contig 15781 bp, 17 predicted proteins | sample 1569001 | NCBI WGS metagenome assembly OHLF01 (sample SAMEA3879541, study PRJEB24766) | human gut metagenome | biome: human-associated habitat; feature: feces | place: USA | collected 1985/1987
TGCTTATTCTTTGAGTGTAGTGTCATCAATAATTAATAATAAAAATAAATAGGAGAGAAAGTATGGAAAAATTAATTGATAGTTTAGAAACTCTTGAGGTAAAAATTAAGGAAGTCAAACAAGCCCAAAAGGTATTTTCAACTTATAGTCAAGATAGGATTGATAAAATTTTTAAAGCAGCCGCAATTGCTGCAAATCAAAATCGAATTCTACTTGCAAAAATGGCTGTAGAAGAAACTGGGATGGGTGTTGTCGAGGATAAAGTGATTAAAAATCATTTTGCTAGTGAATATATATATAACGCTTATAAAGATACGCCAACTTGCGGTTTGATTGAAGAGGATAAAACGTATGGAATTAAAAAAATTGCTGAACCAATTGGTGTAATTGCAGCAGTAATTCCAACTACCAATCCAACTTCAACTGCCATTTTTAAAACCCTAATAGCTTTAAAAACAAGAAACGGAATTATTATTAGTCCTCATCCACGAGCTAAAAAGTCGACAATTGCGGCAGCTAAAATTGTTCTTGAAGCAGCTATTCAAGCTGGTGCACCGAAAGATATTATTGGTTGGATTGATGTTCCAAGTCTTGAACTTACGAATACTGTGATGAGAGAAGCCGATATTATTCTTGCAACTGGTGGTCCTGGTATGGTTAAAGCTGCATATTCTAGTGGAAAACCAGCTCTTGGAGTTGGTTCTGGTAATACTCCTGCTGTAATTGATGAGAGTGCTAATATTGTACTTGCGGTAAATTCAATTATTCATTCTAAGACTTTTGATAATGGAATGATATGTGCCTCCGAACAATCCGTAATTGTTCTTGATGCAATTTATCAAAGTGTAAAAGAAGAATTTTTAAGAAGAGGTTGTTATTTTTTAAATAATGATGAATTAGATAAAGTTAGAAAAACGATTTTAATTAATGGTTCATTGAATGCTAAAATTGTTGGTCAAAATGCTGTTACAATCGCAACTCTTTCGGGAGTAGAAGTACCAAAAAATACTAAAATATTAATTGGTGAAGTTGAAAAGTATGATTTAAGTGAAGAATTTGCTCATGAAAAATTATCACCAGTGCTAGCAATGTATCATGCTAAAACTTTTGATGAGGCTTTAGAAAAAGCAGATTGCTTGATTGCTGATGGCGGTTATGGTCATACATCTTCAATTTTTATTGATCAAATAAAAGAAAAAGAAAAATTATCATTATTTTATAATCGAATGAAGACTTGTAGAGTAATTGTGAATACACCTGCTTCACAAGGTGGTATTGGTGATTTATATAATTTTAAACTTGCTCCATCTCTTACTCTTGGATGTGGTTCTTGGGGTGGAAATAGTGTGAGTGAAAATGTTGGTGTTAAACATTTATTAAACATTAAAACAGTAGCAGAAAGAAGGGAAAATATGTTATGGTTTAGAGTTCCTCAAAAGGTTTATATCAAAAAAGGATGTTTACCTGTTGCCCTTGATGAGTTAAAACATATATATAATAAGAAAAAAGTATGCATTGTAACCGATAGTTTTTTATATAAAAATGGATACACCAAAGCTGTTACGCATAAGTTAGATGAACTTGGAATAACTCATACGACATTTTACAATGTTGCTCCAGATCCATCATTAGCTAGTGCTAAAGAAGGAGCTCAATTATTAAATAGTTTTGAACCGGATGCAATTGTTACAATTGGAGGAGGTTCTGCAATGGATGCTGCAAAAATTATGTGGGTTTTATATGAACATCCAGAGGTTGATTTTTTAGATATGGCGATGCGTTTTTGTGATATTAGGAAAAGAATATATACTTTTCCAAAAATGGGTGAAAAAGCAATGTTTATTGCTATTCCAACAACTGCAGGTACAGGTTCAGAGGTTACACCATTTGCTGTAATTACTGATGAATCAACAGGTATTAAATATCCACTTGCTGATTATGAATTATTACCTAATATGGCAATTGTGGATGCCGACTTAATGATGGATGCTCCAAAAGGATTAACTGCTTCTTCTGGTATTGATGCTGTAACTCATGCACTAGAGGCATATGCATCTATGATGGCAACAGAATATACAGATGGGCTTGCTAAAGAGGCTTTAAAGATGATTTTTGAGTATTTACCAAGAGCATACAATCAAGGAACAACAGATGTTGTAGCTAGAGAAAAAATGGCCAATGCCGCAACAATGGCTGGTATGGCATTTGCTAATGCTTTTTTAGGTGTTTGTCATTCGATGGCTCATAAACTTGGTGCTTTTCATCATTTACCACATGGTGTTGCTAATGCATTGATGATTAATGAAGTGATTAAATTTAATAGTGCCGAAGTGCCAACTAAAATGGGAACGTTCCCTCAATATGATCACCCACATACACTTGCAAGATATGCAGAAATTGCGGATTATCTTGGACTAGATGGTCAAACAAATGAAGAAAAGGTTGATAAGTTAATAAATAAAATAAATGAGTTAAAAGATGCAATAGGTATTAAAAAATCTATTAAAGAATATGGAATTGATGAAAAAGACTTTTTAAATCGATTAGATGAAATGGTAGAACAAGCATTTGATGATCAATGTACAGGTGCTAATCCTAGATATCCATTAATGAGTGAAATAAAAGAAATGTATTTGAATGCATATTATGGAAAAGGAGATAAATAAAATGAATTTAGAACGAGTAATAGCTGTTAGAACTTCTAAAACTGTTTATCGTGATGGCGATAAAGTTGTAAAAGTTTTTGATAAAGAATATTCCAAAGTGGATGTTTTAAATGAAGCATTGAATCAAGCAATAGTGGAAAATCTAGGCTTGAATATTCCTAAAATTTATTCTGTAGAAACAGTAGATGGTAAATGGGCTATTGTTTCTGAATATATAAAAGGAAAAACTTTGGCTGATTTAATAAAATTAAATCCAGATAAAAAAGATGAGTATTTAGAATTATTTGTTAATCTTCAACTTTCTATGCATCAAATTAAGGCTTTTAATTTAAAAAAATTAAAGGATAAAATGAATGCAAAGATTAATCAAACAGAACTTGATGCCACAACTCGTTATGAACTCCATACAAGACTTGAAGGAATGCCAAAACATAATAAGTTGTGTCATGGTGATTTTAATCCCTCTAACATTATTGTAAAAGATGATGGAACCTTATATATTATTGACTGGAGTCATGCTACTCAAGGTAATGCTTCAGCGGATGTCGCAAGAACATATTTATTATTTTGGTTAAGCGATGATGTGGATGGAGCTAATAAATATTTAGATTTATATTGTGAAAAAAGTGGTGTTGATAAAAAATATGTACAATCTTGGCTTCCAATTGTTGCCGCTTCTCAGTCAGTAAAAGGACATAAAAAAGAACGTGAACTTTTGCTATCATGGGTTAATGTTGTAGATTATGAATAATAAAGGAGTTAAGTTATGAAAAAAGTAGTAGTATGTATTGGTAGTTCATGTCATTTAAAAGGCTCTAGACAAGTTGTAGAAGAATTGCAAAAATTGATAGATCAAAACAATTTAAAAGAAGAAGTAGAACTTGCCGGAACTTTTTGTATGGGAAATTGTCAAAAAGGAGTTTCTGTTAAATTAAATGATCAATTGTTTTCGGTTTCACCACAAACAGTTAAAGAATTTTTTGAAAATGAAATATTAAAAAAATAAAAAGGTATAATAGTATGAAAATTCAAATTTGTATTGGTAGTTCATGCCATTTAAAAGACTCACAAGGAATAATTGAATTGTTTCAAAAAAGTATTTTAGAAAATAAATTAGAGGATAAAGTAACTCTTGTTGGAGCATTTTGTATGGGAAAATGTAGTAACGATGGTGTGAGTGTTAAATTTGATGATGGTGAGGTTTGTAGTATCACCAAAGAAAATTTTTATAAGACTTTTTATGAAAAAGTAGTTACACGTGTATAGGTGAAAGAAATGCCTGAATTTTTAAAATTAAAAAAATCAAATTGTAAAAATTGTTATAAATGTATTCGTCATTGTCCAGTTAAGTCAATAAAATTCTCAGGAGATCAAGCACACATTGTAAGTAATGAATGTATTTTGTGTGGACAATGCTTTGTTGTATGCCCTCAAAATGCTAAAGAAATTGCAAATGATGTTGAAAAAGTTAAAGTAATGCTTGCTGGCGATGAACCTGTTGTTGTAAGTTTAGCTCCGTCTTTTATTGCGAATTATGATGGTATTGGTATTGAAGAAATGGAAAAGGCTTTGAAAAAATTAGGTTTTCATAGTGTTGAAGAAACCGCAATAGGGGCAACTATTGTTAAAACACAATATGAAGAAATTTTGAAGTCTAAGCGGCAAAATATTTTAATTTCTTCTTGTTGTCATTCTGTTAATTTATTAATTCAAAAATATTTTCCTCATGTACTTAAATATCTTGCTAATGTAAAATCACCAATGCAAGCACATGCTTTAGACATAAAAAAAAGAATACCTAATGCTAAAGTTGTTTTTATCGGTCCATGTGTTGCAAAAAAAGATGAAGCAGATCATTATGTAGGTATTGTTGATACTGTTTTGACATATGAAGAACTTACCAATTGGTTGAAAGAACAAAATATTAATTTAGAAAAAGGAACCAAATATGAAGAAAAAAGTAAAGCCCGTCTTTTTCCAACAACTGGTGGTATTTTAAAAACGATGGAACAAAATGTGGCAGGGTATACTTATTTGGCAATTGATGGTGTTGAAAATTGTATAGCGGCATTAAAAGATATAGAAAATGGTGTTCTTACAAATTGCTTTATTGAGATGTCATCTTGCGTTGGTAGCTGTATTGGTGGACCAGTTATGGAAAAATATCATCGTTCGCCTATTAGAGATTATTGTTCTGTTGTGAATTATGCAGGAGATAAAGATTTTGATGTAGAAATGTTAGATGAATTTAGTGTATCTAAAAATTTTGAATATATTGTTAGAAAATTAGAAACTCCAAGCGAAGATGAAATACGTTCTATTTTGAGACAGATGGGCAAAATGAGACCATCGGATGAATTAAATTGTGGTTCTTGTGGATATGATACTTGTCGTGAAAAAGCAATTGCAATTAGCCAAGGTAAAGCAGCTATTTCTATGTGTCTTCCTTTTCTAAAAGAAAGAGCAGAAAATTTCTATAAAAATATTATGGATAATACTCCTGATGGTATTTTGGTTTTAAATGAAGATTTAGAAGTACAACAAATTAATGATGCAGCAAAAAAAATTATGAATATTAAATATGCTTCAGATGTTTTAGGAGAACAAGTAATAAGAATTTTAGATCCTAATCCCTTTTTACAATGTAAGTTAAATAATAAAAATATTCATAATGAAAAAATATATCTTGCTGAATATAATAAGTATGTTGAAAGATCAATTATAAATGATAAAAACTATAAAATTATTATTTGTTTTATGCGTGATGTAACAGATGAGGTTGTTGCAAAAGAAAAGAAAGAACAAATTAGTGCACAAACAATTGAAATTACTGATCGGGTTGTTGATAAACAAATGAGGATTGTACAAGAAATTGCATCACTTTTAGGAGAAACTGCTGCAGAAACAAAAATTGCTTTATATAAATTAAAGGAGTCTATAAAAGATGAATAATTTATGTACTGACATTGGTTATCATAGTTTATATAAATATGGTGAACAATTATGTGGAGATCATATTGATATTATTGATCAAGAAGATGGAACTAAGATAATTGTTTTAGCAGACGGACTTGGAAGTGGAGTAAAAGCGAGTATTCTTTCAACCCTTACATCAAAAATTATTTCAACTATGATGGCAGAAGGTATTTCGATTGAGGAATGTGTAGCAACAATTGCGGCTACGCTTCCTGTTTGTTCCGTGAGAAAGGTTGCATATTCAACATTTACAATTTTAAAAATTTCACCTAATAATGAAGCAGAAATCATAGAATATGATAATCCAGGAATTATTTTGATTAGAAATGGTGAAAATATTGAACTGCCTAAAACTGAATTAAATATTGGTGGTAAAAAAATATATAAGTCAAAAGTTCATCTTTTTGAAAATGATGTTTTTATAATGATGAGTGATGGATGTATATATGCAGGTGTTGGAATGGCTCTTAATTTTGGTTGGAAAAGAGAAGATATTATTGAAACTATGAAAATTCTTCCTGATGCAGGATATACTGCTAAAACTATGACCACCATTTTGCTTGATGAATGCAATAAACTATATGAGGGAAAACCTGGTGATGATACGACTGCTTGTATTGTTAGAATTAGAAAAAGAGAACCAATGAATTTGTTGTTTGGTCCTCCAAGTAATAAAGATGATTGTAATAAGATGATGTCATTATTTTTCTCCAAAGAAGGCAAGCATATTATATGTGGAGGTACTACTTCATCGATTGCCGCAAAATATCTTGGTAAGCCTATTATTCCATCGCTAAATTATAGTGATCCTAAAATTCCCCCAACTGCAGAAATTGAAGGTGTTGATTTAGTAACTGAAGGAGTTATAACAATTAACAAAGTTTTAGAATATGCAAAAGATTACCTAGCCGATAATGAATCATATGTCAATTGGTGTTATAAAAAAGATGGGGCATCTTTAATAGCAAGACTTTTGTTTGAAGAAGCAACGGATATTAATTTTTATGTAGGAAGAGCAATCAATCCAGCTCATCAAAATCCTAATTTACCAATAAATTTTAGTATTAAAATGCAGCTTGTAAATGAATTGACAGATTGCTTAAAGAAAATGGGGAAGAATATTAAAGTAAGTTATTTTTAGAGGTAAATATGAAAAAATTTGATACACAAGTCCAATATTTAAAATATAAAGTATTAAGAGAAGTTGCTAGAAAAGCTTGGGATGATACTTTATATGATAAATTATTAGACATTCCTAAGATTATAATTCCAGGTCCAGAACCTACAACTAGATGTTGTATTTATAAAGAAAGAGCAATTGTTGAAGAAAGAATGAAACTTGCAATGGGAGGAGATAAAAATAACCCAAATGTAATTGAGGTTATTAACATTGCTTGTGATGAGTGTCCTGTAGCAGGATATGAAGTAACAGATGTATGTAGAGGATGTCTTGCTCATCGTTGTCAAGATGCTTGTAAAAGGGATGCTATTTATTTTGACCATAATCAAAAAGCTCATATTGATAAAACGAAATGTGTAGAATGTGGAAAATGTTCAGAAGTTTGTCCGTATGGTGCGATTGCTAATTTTAAACGACCATGTGAAAAAGCCTGCAAAATAAAAGCTATTTCAATGGGAAATGATAAAGCTGCTAATATTGATAATGCAAAATGTATTGCTTGTGGAGCCTGTGTTTATCAATGTCCATTTGGAGCAATCATGGATAAGTCATATATCTTAAATGTGATTGATATTTTGAAAAAGGCCAATAGAACATGGGAGTTTGAACCTCAATATAGTGAAGATATCGCAAAAGAACACGAAAAATATATTACTGAATATTTTAAAGGTCCGGTTTTTATTACTGATTGGCCTAAAGATATTAAGGCGTATTATATGAAATTAAATGCCGATGAAAAAACGGTTGCGGCAGTCGATTTGGTTGTACCTGAGGCAGGAGAATTGATGGGAGGCTCACAGCGAGAAGAAAATTTAGATAAACTTCTTGCTAGAATGAAAGAATTTCATATTGATAAAGATGAAATCAGTTGGTATTTGGATACAAGAAGATATGGCGGATGTATTCATTCAGGATTTGGAATGGGATTCGAAAGATTAATTATGTATCTAACTGGAGTGGAAAATATAAGAGATGTTATTCCTTATCCAAGAACTCCTAAGAACTGTGAATTTTAAAAAATACTAAATTATCGCTGTTTTCATAGAAATTTAAATTGAAAAATTTTACCCCCACGAAACGACTAAATATACTCATCAATCAATAAGAATTGACGGAGGATACTTATGGCAAGTAGCAAAGAATATAAAGATTTTGTTTTAGAACAATGTAATAATCTTTCTGCCCGTGCTATGATGGGCGAATACGTTTTGTATTATAATGGTAAGGTGATTGGTGGTATTTACGACAACCGATTGCTTGTAAAACCTACATCATCTGCCATATCATTTATGAACGAAGCACAAAGAGAAATTCCCTATGAAGGTGCAAAAGAAATGCTTCTTGTGGAAGATATAGAGGATAGAGGATTTTTAAAAAAGTTATTTGAAGCAATGTATAAGGAATGACCTGAACAAAGGAAAAAGAGATAATCAAATGCCAATTTTTTGGGTTGATATCCTTTTTGAATGAGTTGATTTGTAAGGCAAATATTAAAAGGATAACGAAATTTTTTCGTTATCCTTTTAAACTTTCTAAAAAATCCTTATAAGACACATCTTTTAGCGTTTCTTTTTTGTTGATTTAGATTTAGCATTTTCTGTTGCTTTTGGTTCATATAACCAAATAAAAGCAAGTAAGCCACATAATAATAAGGTAATTCCAAATGTTAATAAGCCTGTTTTAATTATTTTAGGTCGAATAAATGCATTGTAACTATCTTGATAGAACTCTTTATTATAGCCTTTGTAATTAGAATTTAAAGCCTTAAATTCTTCATTTGTTAAAATTTCATCTTCATCGTTTAATTCGGGAGTAAACGTTCCTTCAACAATATTGATCAATTCTTTATCACCTTCATCAGAATCGTTTATGTAATAAACACAGAAGGTTAGCTCTCTTGTTTGACCAAATACAGTATTATTATCATAACTTTTTGCACAACGATTTTGATAAATATAATAAGATTTATCTTCATCTTCATCATCTTCATAAACATCTCTTGGATTATCATATAATGAGTATGTAGCAAGAACATCTTGATTATCAGAACTTGTTAGCGAATAATAATAAATTGAAGAGACATTACCAACCGATAATTCATTTTCACTCATTTCATCAAGTGCTTCTTGTAAGGCCAGGTCGCTTTCTTCACCAACACCATCAACGAAGGTCATATAAATATATTGAGGACTAAAATCTTTTATTTGATTGTAATTGATATTAGAAAAATAAAAATAATGTGCAACACTTAGTTCGGTTTTCTTTGTTTCCTTGTCATAATAAGATGTTAAAACTTTATAAAAATTAATATCAAAATATTTTGGTAAGTGTAGGACATAATTTTCATAGTAAGCATTAACATTTTCTGCTTCATCATTGGAAACTTTATCTTCCGTAATGAATTCTTTAGTAATTGGGTCACGATATTGAATTTATCGGTATAAACATCAGCATCCCATTTTACTGCTTTTTGAATTTTTTCTTGTGTAGATAGATTTGTTCCCTCGTTTTGATCAAAATAATCTTCTAAATATAGTTTTTTATAATTTATATAACCATAATAATTGTAGCAACAGATACCTACGGTCACCCCTATTGTAATAATTGAACAGACAATTACTACAATTAAAGTCCTAATTGTCTTTACTTTTTTTGTATTCATAAAAACCTCCATTGTTTATATTATAACAAAAAAGTTATAGTTTATCAATAAAAAGAGTTTTACTTCACAAAAATATCAGATTGGTTATCTTAGAAACTTGAAGTACATTTAATACATAATATACATTTTTGTTGACAAAATACACTAAATGGTATATAATAATAGCAAGGAGGTAAAAATATGAATATAGAATGGATAAATAAAGAAAAAAATACAAATGCTGTAACCATTTATAGTAATAATATCACTTTTAGTAAACAAGCAGCCTTGTTATTTGATAATGCATTAGGAATTGCTGTTGGTTTTGATTTAGATAACAAAACTCTAGTAATGAGAAAAGTAACCAAAGATGATATTTTACGTAAAGTAGTTGAAAGAGAAGATGTTTATGAATTAACAATGAAACCAAGTTTTGGTAGAATAAATAATAAAAAGTTAATTTTAGAACTAGAGAAGCATTTGAATTTAGATTTTAATATTCAAACATCATATAAATTTTCAGCAAAATGGAATACAGGGTTAAAGATGCTAATCGTTGATACAAAGGAGGTGGCAAAAGATGTTTAATTTTATGACGCTTCAAACATTAAATATTGCAATGATTATTATTTGGGCTATTTTTGTGATTGCTGCCATCATAATAGAATTTGAAACTGCCAATTTGGTTTCTATTTGGTTTGCCGCAGGAGGAATTGCTGGAATTGTGTGTGCAGTATTAGAATTGCCAATTTGGGCTCAAATTTTAATTTTTGCGGTTGTGAGTGCAATATTTGTTTTAGCAACTCGGCCATTTGTGAAGAAAATCAGTGATAATCAGACAGTTTTGACCAATGTTGATCGATATGTTGGCATGGTTGCAATTGTTACTAAAGATATAATGGCTGGTGAAAAAGGAGAAATTAAAGTAGAATTTCAAAAATGGCCTGCTATTTCTAAAGGAGAAAATAATTTTCTTGTTGGAGATAAAGTTATTATAACAGAAATTATTGGGAATAAAATGATAGTAGATAAAATAAAGGAAATCAATTTAAATTAATAAAAATAAAAAGGAAGGGAAGGTATAAATGAAAAATTTATTTAATTTTTTAGTTTCGACAACAGGAGGTGCAATTACTGTAATTGTGCTAGCAGTAATTTTACTTGTAATTTTACTGGTTATCATAAAAGGTATTAAAATTGTTCCTCAAACTCAAGTATATGTAGTGGAACGACTTGGTAAGTATTACAAAACTTGGGGAACAGGAGTACATTTTCTTGTGCCATTTATCGACCGAATTGCCAGTGATCCTAATGTTCCACTTTCAGGTGGCAAATTAGATACACCAAGATTAATTGGTAAAGTGAGTTTAAAAGAACAAGTGATTGATTTTGATCCTCAACCTGTTATTACGAAAGATAATGTTACAATGCAAATTGATACAGTTGTGTATTATCAAATTAGTGATGCCAAATCATATGTATATGGAGTGAGTAAACCTCTTAGGGCTTTAGATAATCTTACAACTACTACGATTCGGAATATCATTGGTTCTTTAGATTTGGATCAATCTTTAACAAGTAGAAACATCATTAATGAACAAATGCGTGAAATTTTAGATGAAGCAACAGATCCTTGGGGAATAAAAGTATTTAGAGTTGAGGTCAAAAATATTATGCCTCCTAAAGATATCCGTGACGCTATGGAAAAACAAATGAGAGCAGAACGTGAAAGACGTGAGGCAATTTTACTTGCAGAAGGTGAGAAAAAGGCGGCTATTTTAAAAGCTGAAGGAATCAAAGAATCAGAAATTTTAAGAGCCCAAGCGGAGAAAGAATCTGCTATTTTAAGAGCTGAAGCAGAAAAAGAAGCTACTATTCGCAAAGCTGAAGGTCAGGCTGAGGCGATTGTTAAAGTCAATGAAGCCACTGCCCAAGGATTAAAAATGATTAAAGATGTTGATGTTGATAAAGGTGTTTTAACTCTTAAAGCATATGAATCATTAGAAAAAGTTGCTGATGGACAATCTACTAAAATTATCATTCCTTCTGAACTTCAAGGTCTTGCAGGATTAGCACTTTCAGCAAGCGAAATTATAAAAGAAGGCAAAAAGGATAATAAATAGTCAATGAAAATTAAAAGGAACCAAAGAAAACTTTGGTTTCTTTTTGATTGTATAAAAGTATCTAATATATATCGTTTCTAAATTGTTTTTTGAAAAGAATCAATCTTTTTAATAGAATATGATGGATAATTTTAATATGAATAAAAGGTTTGCGTTTTTTTCATTTATGTGGTATAATATACTAACTAGCGTTTTTGAAAATGAAAGGGGAAAAATTATGGCATATGTTGCGTTATATCGAAGTTATAGACCATCTTCTTTTAAAGAAGTGATTGGTCAAAAGCATGTCGTACAGACATTGAAAAATGCGGTAATGGAAAATAAAACTTCACATGCATATATCTTTAGTGGACTTAGGGGGATTGGTAAAACCACGATAGCTAGAATCTTTGCGAAAGCTGTGAATTGTGAGAATCAAATAGATGGAGAGCCTTGCAATCATTGCAAAAATTGCCTTGCAATTATAAATAATGAAACAACCGATATTGTTGAATTAGATGCGGCAAGTAACAATGGTGTTGATGAAATGCGAGAAATTCTAGAAAAAGTTAATTTTTTACCAAGTGTTTTACGAAAAAAAGTATATATTATCGATGAGGCACATATGCTAAGTACTGCAGCTTTTAATGCTTTATTAAAGACATTAGAGGAACCACCATCACATGTAATTTTTATTTTGGCAACTACTGAACCGCATAAGATTCCAGCAACCATTTTATCAAGATGTCAGAGATTTGATTTTAAACAATTTACATTAGAAGAATTAAAAGAAGAATTACAACTCATCTCATCTAATGAAAAAATGGTCATTCATGAAGAAGCCCTTAGTGCGATTGCAGAAGCAGCCGATGGAGGAATGAGAGATGCTTTAGGAATTTTAGACCAAGCAAGTGTTTTTTCTAATGGTGAAATTACAGTTGATGATATCAATAGTGTGACAGGAAGAATTTCTAATTATAAATTAATTGAATTAATTCGTTCTTTTAAAAAGAAAGATGCTACACATAGTATTTATTTAATTAACGAGTTGATTAGTATGGGAAAAGAGGTCAGCCGTCTTGTTGGGGGGATTATTCAATTTTGTAGAGATATTTTATTATATAAAAGTGTTAACGATGAACTAGTTCATAAATATATATATGATAATGAAGCATTCAAAGAACTTGCATCTGATGTGACAACTAGTGAATTGTTTTATTATATTGATGTTTTAGTGGATGTTCAAAATAAAATTCGTTTTACTAATTCCCAAAAAATTTATTTAGAAGTAGGAGTTATGAAAATCATTAATTCCGCATCTGAAGATATTGATGTATTAAGTAAAATTCATAAACTTGAAGAAGTAGTTGGAGAAAAAGAAACCAAAGATGGGTTTGTAAATAATCAAGATTTAGATAATAAGTTTACAAATTTAGATAACAGAATTAAAAAGGTTGCAACCGATTTAGAAAAAGCAAAAATTGATGAATTTAAAGAAAAAATTGAATCCAAATTAGATCTTTTAGAAGATGTATCATCTAAAAATGCTGCTTTACCAACTGACTTAATGTTTCGCTTAGATAATATTGAGGATAAAATTAGAGTTTTAAATACAACCAATCAAGAAATTGACTCTAAAAAGATTGAAGAAGTCAGCGAAAAACTAAAAGAAATAGAAGAAAAATTAAATCCTTCCCATGATTTATCTAATGAGGGAACAAATAATGAATTAGATAGATCTACCCTTCAAATGCAAATTGGTCATTTAGAAGAAAAATTGAAGAATTTAGAAAGTGAGAATTTACATAAGATAGATGAAGAAAAACTAAAAGCATTCTTAGATTTAAATCTTGAACAACGAATGAAAAGTCTTGAAGAATATGTAGAAACGTTTATCCAAAAAGAAGATCATCAGGCCATTGATTTAGATAAAGAAGAAATAATTAATGAAATCAATGAATTGAAGGAAAATTATTTTGTTTTAATTCAAACCATTCAAGAAAATGTAAAAAAATCTCATGTAGATTTAAAAGATGAATTAGGATTTGATTTAGAAGATACTAGTAATCATACAAATATTGAACAAATGGTAAATGAGTTGATTGCTAATGTGAATAGAATAGCGGATAAAATGAACGAAAATACCAATAATATTAATAATATCAATAATGAAATTACAACTATTAACGAAATAAATCATATACAAGAAGAAAATATCAACAAAGTGTTTGCCAAAATAGAACAAATCAATTTAAATAATAAAAATGATATATATGATAAAATGTTCGATGATGTGCAAACTCAAATTGATGATTTAAAAAATAGTGAAGATGCGATTAAAGAAGATTTATCAAAAATGAAACAATTGGTTAAACCAAACAATGAAAATAAAGAAATGACCAAGCAAGTAGAAACAAAAACAGAAGCAGCAGTTGAGAAAGTTCAAATTGAATATACAAGACCAAAAGAAGAACCTAGAGTTGTTGAAACGAATGAAGCCAAGACTCTTCAAAGAATTAAGAATGTTTATGATATTCGCATTGTAGAACGAATATTGCATGAAGCAAGAGAACTTGAATGTCGTGAAGAAAAAGCACGTTTAATTCATGCGTGGTCTAAATTAGAAGATAAGGTAGGCTATGTTTTAGCACCAGTGGCAAAAATTTTATTAGATGGCAAAATGGTTGCTAATGGTAAACATGAAATATTGATAGTATATCCAAGTGCAACAATTTGTAATCATTTAATGGAACCTAAAAATTATGTGGATGCTAAACAAGTTTTAAGAATTACTTTTGGGAAAGATTATGATTTTTTGGCTTTACCAGAAAATACTTGGCAAGAAAAACGTAGTGAATATATTGACCAATATGGAGTAGGAATTAAATATCCTAAATTATCGCCTATTCATAATCCTGAATTAAACGTTGTAACTGTAAATTATAATCAAATGAATACCCTTCCAAAAAAACCGCTTCAACAAGCAAAGGCCTTTTTTGGAAGTGCGATTGTAGAAGAGGAGGAAAGATAAATGATGAATCAAGCAATGTTAAGAAAAATGCAACAAATGAAAAAAGATATGGAGAGAACTCAAGAAGAGATTATGAATACTGAGTTTAAAACGACATGTGGTCCGGTTACTGTTATTGTAATGGGGGATAGAAATTTAAAACAAATTATATTTGAAGAAGGATTTGAAGCAAATACTAAGGATGATTTAGAAATGTTAGCAGATATGATTGTTGCGGCAACTCGTCAAGCTGGTGATGAAATAGATCAATTTACTGCTGAAAAAATGTCTAAATATCAATCTTTATTAGGCGGCTTCTAGAAGTTTTGATAAAGTAAAATGAGTGAAACAAAATTTTTAGATAATCTTGCTAGTTGTTTTGAAAAATTACCTGGAGTAGGAAAAAAAACAGCCCAAAGATATGCTTATTATATTATTGAAAAAATGTCTTTAGATGATGTAAAAGAGTTATCTAATGAACTTGTTAAAGCAAAAGAAAATGTAAAACATTGCAAAATTTGTGGAATGCTTACCGATTTAGATATATGTCATATTTGTAATAATGCTTATCGCAATAAAGAACAAATCATGGTAGTACGTGATACAAAGGATGTTTTAGCAGTTGAAAAGACAGCTCAATATAATGGTTTATATCATATACTTGGTGGCTTAATCTCACCACTTGATGGTGTTTCACCTGATGATCTTAATATTGATAGTTTAGAAAAAAGATTAAATGATACAAAAGAAGTTATTATTGCTACTAGTTTTACTCCGAATGGTGAAACTACTGCATTATATTTAGAAAAAATTCTTAAAAAAGATAATCTTACTATTTCAAGAATTGGATATGGTCTTCCTGCTGGTGGTGATATTGAATACGTAGATGAATTGACATTAAAAAGAGCAATAGATGCAAGGAAAATTAGCAATTAAAGGAGGCTATAATGTTTATTTCAAAAATAATTGATTGGATTAATAATTTTGGTGATACTGTTTCTGATTATATTTTAAATCCCTTTCTAAATTTACCAGGTTTTTTAAAATTTTTAGTAGTCTTAGCAATTTCTTTTTTATCAGTAGTTGGTTTGATTCGAGTAGCAAGAAAAGCTTTAAAGACAGTAGTAGGAATAGCATGTGCTTTTATAGTCTTATTAATTGTTTGGATTATATTCTTTAGATAGGAAAAAATTGATAAACAAAAAG
>OHLF01000353.1_pt1 | contig 15753 bp, 10 predicted proteins | sample 1569001 | NCBI WGS metagenome assembly OHLF01 (sample SAMEA3879541, study PRJEB24766) | human gut metagenome | biome: human-associated habitat; feature: feces | place: USA | collected 1985/1987
CGCTATCTTGGTACCTTTCTTTTCCATTAGAGTGATTTACCTCCTCAGATTTGGTGCCTTCATCTTACTCGCAAACAGCACGTTTTGTCAAGTTCTTAGCGATACTTTCCATTATTTTAACAAATTGTGAACTCGCCTTTTTACCTTTTTCACAAAGGATTGGCACGAATTATGGAAAATCCTTGGAACGCAAAGAAATTCCGATACCGGGGCAGCTGCCCCGGTATCGGAAATAACGCTTATATCAGGAATATGTATTGCTTAGAAGAAGAACTCCTTGATCTGGCCGTACAGCACCAGCAGCATGGCCAGGGGGGTAATGTACTTGATGCAGATCCTGAACCAGCCGTAGGCTCCGAATTTCTGCCCCTCACGGGTGGCCTCGGCGTGGACTACCTCGGGCCCGAGCTCCCAGCCGTACATAATGCTCATCAGCAGCGCGCCCAGAGGCATCAGAATGCCCTCGGCGATGCAGTCAAAGAAGTCCAGCCAGTCGGCGCTCCAGGTGGGCACCTTGTCGGAGGGATCCACACGCATGCCCAGAATGTCGGCCGGGGAGATACCGGCGTTGCCCAGAGCATCCAGGCAGACGATGACGCACAGGATGCCGGCGCCGATGGCGCCGATGAGGGAATAGAGCTTGCGCTTGTCGCCCTTGCCCTCGTCCCGGGCCTTATCCACAAAGTGGGCCACAACGGCCTCCAGCAGGGAGATGGAGGAGGAGACGGCGGCAAACACCACCAGCAGGTAGAACAGGATGCCGAAGATGGGGCCTGCAGCGCCCATGCGGTCGAACACGTTCTGCATGGTGACGAACAGCAGGGAGGGGCCGCCCAGCGTGCCGGTGGGGTCCAGGGCGAAACGGCCGGGGATCACGCACAGACCGGCCATCAGGGCCACCAGGGTATCCATCACCACGATGATGATGGCGTTTTTCTGCAGGTTCTCCTTCTTATCCAGATAGGAGCCGTAGGTGATCATGGCCGCCATGCCCAGGGACAGGGAGAAGAACATCTGGCCGCCTGCTGTGGATACTACAGAGAAGAAGTCAGGCGCTTCCTTGATGACGCCGTTGGCCAGAGCCCAGCCGGGGACGAACATATACTTCAGGCCCTCTGACGCGCCCTCCAGGGTGCAGGAACGGATGATGCAGATCACCAGCATCACGAACAGAGCGGGCATACCCACGGAGCAGACCTTTTCGATACCGCCGCCGACGCCGCCCATAACGATGATCATGGTCAGGGCCACGAAGATCAGACCGTAGATCACGGCCTCGCCCTGGTTGGCCATCAGGGCGCCGAACACGCCGGCGCCGTCCAGGGTGCCGGTGCCGAAGCCGGCATGGAACAGGTTGCCCACGTTCAGGGTCACATACTTCAGGCAGTAGCCGCCCAGGGCGCAGTAGAAGCCCAGGATCAGGAAGGCGGACAGAACACCCAGCCAGCCCAGCCACTTGAACCTCTTGGACAGGACCTTGTAAGCGCCGATGGCGCCCCGGCCGGTCTTGCGGCCCAGGGCCAACTCGCCCATCATAACGATGAAGCCGCAGCACGCCGCCAGGATCAGATAGATGATGAGGAATGTGAAGCCGCCGTTGGCGCCCATCTTATTGGGGAAGCCCCAGATGTTGCCCAGGCCGACGGCTGAGCCGATGGCCGCCATGAGGAATCCAAAATTGGACCCGAAGCCTTTTCTTTCTTCCATTGCTTTCTCTCCTTACTCATATGGATGTCCCGCTTTGTCCGGAAGGGGACTATGGTCACTTTACCATGACTGTTTTCTTGTGTAAAGCAATATACAGGCTTCTTAACGCTATCTTGTCAACCGGCACAGCTTCCTTGATTGATTTCTTACGGATTTCCCCTCCTTTCCGGGCTGTGCCCTTTCGCCTCAGTCAAAATCACAGCCCCATTTTATGCAGAACTTTGTGAATTATGTCACAAAAATCAGGCTGATCCAGCGGCCTTTGTGGGTATTCATACGGCGGTTTCGGGCGTTTTGTGCAAAATGTCTATACGATTCTGCGATATAAATTTATTGATGTGAAACTTTTTCATCAAAAGAAAAAGCCCGGCAATTGCCGGGCTTTCCGTTTTTCAAGAAAAGCCTCGCATAGTTTGCCGCCCGCAGGCGGCAAATCAAGTGCGAGCCTTTTGCCCAAAAAGGGCTTTGCCCTTTTTGGGCAGTCTCAATATCAGATTCCGAAGAAGCGCTTTCCGTTTTCCCAGGTGGCCTGCTCCACCGCTGCCGGGGTCATGTCCCGCAGCTGGGCAATCCTCTCGGCCACCAGGCGGACATAGGTGGAGTCGTTGCGGCGGCCCCGGTAGGGCGCCGGGGTCAGGTAGGGGGCGTCCGTTTCGATCATCAGCCGGTCCATGGGCACGGCCCGGATGACCTCCGGGGCCTTCCGGGCGTTTTTGAAGGTGGCCGCCCCGTTGAAGGACAGGTACCACCCCATATCCACCAGCTCCCGGGCCATTTCCACGGACCCGGCGAAGCAGTGGAACACCCCCCGCAGGCCGGGAAATTCCCGGACGATGGCCATGGTGTCGGCGTGGGCGTCCCGGTCGTGGATGATCACCGGCAGCGACAGCTCCCGGGCCAGAGCCAGCTGGCTGCGCAGCACCTGCTGCTGCAGGGGGCGGGGGGGATTTTCCGGCCAGTAGTAGTCCAGGCCGATCTCGCCGATGGCCACTGCCTTGTCCTCCCGGGCCAGGGCGCGGATGGCGTCCAGGTCCTCCGGGCGAAAATCGCCGCAGTTTTCCGGATGGATGCCCACGGCGGCGTAGACATGGGGGAAGCGGCGGGCCAGCTCCACCGCCGTCCGGGAGGACGCCACGGTGCAGCCGGGATTCACCACCAGGCCGACGCCCTGCTCCGGCAGGGAGGCCAGCAGGGTCTCCCGGTCGCCGTCGAACTGGTCGTCGTCATAGTGGGCGTGGGTGTCAAACAGCATAGGGGGCCTCTCAATCCAGGCGGACCCGGCCCAGTCGGGCGTCGGCCACATACTCGCTTTTCAGCCGGCGCAGCTGGTCCATGTGGGGGGCCCGCAGGTGGGCCTGCTGCTGCTGCTCCGTCTGCCACTGCTCCACCAGCAGAATCTCGTCGGCATTCTGGACGGACAGGAAATAGTCATACCGCAGGCAGCCGTCCTCCCGGCGGATGGCGTCGATGATGCCATGGGTGGTCAGCTGGCGCAGGAAGGTCTCCCGGCAGCCGGGCTTGGCCAGATAGCGCACATACAGAGTCAGGGTGTTTTCCATGGTGATTTCTCCTTTATGAATAGCGCCGGTCCAGAATTTCGATCATGGCGGCCATGGCGTTTTCCCGGCAGTCCGGCAGGATGCGGATCCCCGGCACCCGGTGCACCGCCGGAATGGCGTTTTCCGGGGCGAAGGCCATGCCGGCGTATTCCAGCATGGGGATGTCGTTGGCGTGGTCCCCCACGCAGCAGACGTTCTCCTGCCGAACGCCCAGAAGCTCCGCCAGGCGGCGGACCATGCCGCCCTTGTTGGCTCCCCGGGCGGTGATCTCCAGCAGGTTCACGGCGGAGGCCACCACCTCGTACTCCCGGCTCCAGTCCTGGGCCCGGATGGCCTCCTCCAGCTGCCGCAGCCGCTGGGGCTCCTCCTCGAACAGCAGCTTGGAGATAGGCGACGGGGCCTGGTCCAGGCTGGCGATCTGCTGGGAGGGGGTGTGGGTCAGGTGCAGGTGGCGGGCGGTGATCTCGTTGGGATTCACCACATGGATGGAGTTGTCGTCGTGATAAATCTCGAAGGTCAGGCCCGGTATCAGCTGGGACAGCTGCCGCACATGATCCCGGATGCACTCCGGCAGAAAGGCGGTGCGCAGATACCGCCCCGCCGGGAAGTCGTAGATGGCCGCGCCGTTGAACAGCACCGTGGGGCCGTTCATGGGCACGCCGTCCATGACGCTGGCGAAGGAGGGCAGGGCCCGGCCGGTGGCCACGGAAAATGTCCCGCCCTGGGCCATAAAATACTCGATGGCGTCCCGGTTTTCCCGGGATATGGCCGGGACGGGCCCGCCGCTGCGCAGGGCCCCCTCGGTATACACCATGGTGTTGTCAAAATCGCTGGCGATGAGCACGCCGTCAAACTTTCCCACGGCTCAGCCCTCCGATGCCGGGGAGCTGCCGCCGCCGCTTCTGCGGCGTCCGCCCCGGTGCCGGGGACGGCGGCGGGACTGGACCCCCTCCTGGGCCTCGCCTGCGGGCTTCTGGGGCGGCTTGGGGGCGGCGGGCTTGGGGGGATTCTTGGCTGCCTGGGGACGGCTGCCGCCCTCCTGGGGCCGGTCGCCGGACTTGCGGCGGCGGCTGCGGGGCTTTTCGTCAGTCTTGGGGGCCTCCGGACGCTTTTTCTCCGTCTGGCGGGGCTTTTCGGCCTTTTCCGGGGCCTTTTCCCCGGCCTGCTGGGGACGGCTTCCGCCCTTTCTGCGGCGGTCGTTCCGGCGGCGGGAAGACCGCTCCTCCCGGGCGGGGGCGTCGGGGTCAAAGTCCGCGATGACCAACGGCATGGGGACCTCCTCCTCGGGCCGCTCCTCCACATACCGCTCGGGCCGCTCCTGGGGCACCTGGATGCCGTCGCGGCTTCCTTTGCCGTTGCGCAGGACGCACACCTCGCAGTTGTGATAGCACCGGGGGGAATCCGGCTTTTCGTCCAGCCGGACCTTCATGGTCTCCCGGAGCACGTTCACCTCGCACACGTTGCCGGGGCCGTCGGGGGTCTGGACAAAGGAGTCGTTTTTGGGCATGCGCTTCAGGGCGTCCTCATAGGCGTCCTGCTCGTATTTCAGGCAGCACATCAGCCGCCCGCAGGTGCCGGAGATTTTGGTGGGGTTCAGGGACAGGCTCTGGGTCTTGGCCATTTTGATGGACACCGGCACAAAGTCGTCCAGGAACTGGGCGCAGCAGAAGGGCCGGCCGCAGATGCCCAGGCCCCCCAGCATCTTGGCCTCGTCCCGGACGCCGATCTGCCGCAGCTCGATGCGGGCCCGGAACACGGAGGCCAGGTCCTTCACCAGCTCCCGGAAGTCCACCCGCCCGTCGGCGGTGAAGAAGAACAGGATCTTGTTCCCCTCGAAGCTGCACTCCACCCGCACCAGCTTCATCTCCAGCTTGTGCTGGAGGATCTTCTTCTGGCAGATGTCGAAGGCTTCCTTTTCCCGGGCGCGGTTGTGGGCCGCCGTCCGGCGGTCGTTCTCCGTGGCCACCCGGACCATGGGCCGCAGGGGCTGGATGACGCAGCAGTCGTCCACCGGGTGGTTGCCCATGGTACACTGGGCGTATTCCAGGCCCTGGGCCGTCTCCACGATGACGTGGTCCCCGGTCTGCACCTGCACGTCGCCGGGGTCAAAGAAGTAGGTTTTGCATCCGCTGCGGAAGCGGACGCTGATCACAGTTGTCATATGGTTAAATCCTTTCGTATATCCGTATAGCTCATGTCTCTCACAGCAGCTCCTGCCACCCGGCGCACAGGGCCCCCAGCACATGGCCCACGCCCACGTTATAGCGGCACTCCAGGCAATAGCGCTTCATCAGCTCCGTCAGGCCCCGGAGCTGCCGGACGGTAAGGCCCCGGCGCAGCTCCTCCGCCCCGGGGATATCCGCCGGGTCCGGCTTTCCATAGGCGGCCAGCAGGGCCTCGGCGGCGGCGCGCCATCCGGCCTCCAGCAGCTGCTGCAGCTGCTCCCGCTTCAGGCGCTTGTTCTCCAGCCCCACCAGGTATTGGCTCACCGGCAGCAGCTGTCCGCTGGCAAAGGCCCGGCACAGGTCCCGGGCGGTGTCGTCCCGGGCGTCCTCGTCCCCGCCCCGGAGCTTCCACTCCACGCAGCGGGAGCGGATGGTGGGCAGCAGGGTCGCCGCCGTCTCCGCGCAGAACAGGAAGGCCGCATAGGGCGGTCCCTCCTCCACCAGCTTCAGCAGCACGTTCTGGTCCCGCTGGTTCAGGGCGTCGCAGTCCGGGAAGATATACACCTTGGCGGCCCCGTCGTTGGGGCGGATGTATGCGTCCTGCCGCAGCCTGCGCAGCAGGTCCACCGGCAGCTCCCGGTGGTCGGGGTCCTGCACCGTCTGCACGTCCGGGTGGATGTCCTCCATCACCTTGCGGCACTGGCGGCATTGCAGGCATGGCCGCCCCCCCTCCGCCTGGCACTCCATGGCGGCGGCGGCGAAGCGGGCGGCGGCCATGCGGTCCCCGCTGCCGGAGAAAATGATGGCATGGGGCAATGCGCCGCCCTGGGCGGCCCGGCGCAGGCGGCGGGCCAATGTGCTGTTTTCCGGCAGAAGCTGCCCCATGGTCCGCCCTCCCTTCCATGGCCGCTGTGATGGTCATACAAACCGATTCTATAAGTATAGCACACCCCCGGGTTCCTCCGCAAGGCGCAGGCGCGGCTTTTCCGCAAAAAATAGTTTCCTGTCGGGAGAATATTCCCGGTAATTTTCGGCCATAATGGCAAAAAGATTCCTTTTTGTGAAAATCCTCTTGCTTTTGGCGGGAGATATGCCTATAATGAGGTGTTCGTAATTTTATTGATATACGGAGGGAACTAAATGAGTAAGAAGTATTGCTATCTCTTTACCGAGGGCAACGCCAAAATGCGCGAGCTGCTGGGCGGTAAGGGCGCCAATCTGGCCGAGATGACCAACATCGGCCTGCCCGTGCCCCAGGGCTTCACCATCACCACCGAGGCCTGCACCCAGTATTATGAGGATGGCCGCCAGATCAACGACGCCATCATGGCCGAGATCATGGAATACATCGAGAAGATGGAGAAGATCACCGGTAAGAAGTTCGGCGATCACGAGAATCCCCTGCTGGTCTCCGTCCGCTCCGGCGCCCGGGCCTCCATGCCCGGCATGATGGACACCATCCTGAACCTGGGCCTGAATGAGGACGTGGTGGACGTTATTGCTAAGAAGTCCAACAACCCCCGCTGGGCCTGGGACTGCTACCGCCGCTTTATCCAGATGTACTCCGACGTAGTCATGGAGGTGGGCAAGAAGTATTTCGAGCAGCTCATCGACGAGATGAAGGAGAAGAAGGGCGTCACCCAGGACGTGGAGCTCACCGCCGAGGATCTGAAGGAGCTGGCCGGTCAGTTCAAGGCCGAGTACAAGTCCAAGATCGGCGAGGACTTCCCCTCTGACCCCAAGGAGCAGCTCATCGGCGCCATCAAGGCCGTGTTCCGCAGCTGGGACAACCCCCGCGCCAACGTGTATCGCCGTGACAACGACATCCCCTATTCCTGGGGCACCGCCGTCAACGTGCAGTCCATGGCCTTCGGCAACATGGGCGACGACTGCGGCACCGGCGTGGCCTTTACCCGCAACCCCGCCACCGGCGAGAAGAAGCTCATGGGCGAGTTCCTGACCAACGCCCAGGGCGAGGACGTGGTGGCCGGCGTGCGCACCCCCATGCCCATTGACCAGATGGCCGAGAAGTTCCCCGAGGCCTATGCCCAGTTCGTGGACGTGTGCAAGACCCTGGAGGATCACTATCGCGATATGCAGGATATGGAGTTCACCGTGGAGCACGGCAAGCTGTATATGCTGCAGACCCGCAACGGCAAGCGCACCGCTCCCGCCGCCCTGAAGATCGCCTGCGACCTGGTGGACGAGGGCATGATCTCCGAGCAGCAGGCTGTTGCCATGATCGACCCCCGGAACCTGGATACGCTGCTGCATCCCCAGTTTGACCCCGCCGCTCTGAAGGCCGCCGCCCCTGTGGGCAAGGCTCTGCCCGCCTCTCCCGGCGCCGCCTGCGGCAAGATCGTCTACTCCGCCGAGGACGCCAAGGAATGGGCCGCCCGGGGCGAGAAGGTGGTTCTGGTCCGTCTGGAGACCTCTCCCGAGGATATCGAGGGCATGAAGGCCGCCCAGGGCATCCTGACCGTTCGCGGCGGCATGACCTCTCACGCCGCCGTTGTGGCCCGCGGCATGGGCAAGTGCTGCGTCTCCGGCTGCGGCGCCATCGTCATGGACGAGGAGAACAAGCAGTTCACCCTGGCCGGTAAGACCTATCACGAGGGCGACTGGCTGAGCCTGGACGGCTCCACCGGCAACATCTACGACGGCGCTATGCCCACCGTGGACGCCAGCGTGGGCGGCGACTTCGGCCGCATCATGGCCTGGGCCGATAAGTATCGCCGGCTGCAGGTCCGCACCAATGCCGACACCCCCCACGACGCCGCCAAGGCCCGTGAGCTGGGCGCTCAGGGCATCGGCCTGTGCCGCACCGAGCACATGTTCTTCGAGGGCGACCGCATCGCCGCCATCCGCGAGATGATCTGCTCCGACACCGTGGAGCAGCGCGAGAAGGCCCTGGCCAAGCTCCTGCCCATGCAGCAGGGCGACTTCGAGGGCATCTATGAGGCCATGGAGGGCTGCCCCGTTACCATCCGCTTCCTGGATCCCCCTCTGCACGAGTTCGTTCCCACCGAGGAGGCCGATATCGAGCTGCTGGCCAAGGATATGGGCAAGACCGTGGCCGAGATCAAGGCCATCATCGCCTCCCTGCATGAGTTCAACCCCATGATGGGCCACCGCGGCTGCCGTCTGGCCGTGACCTTCCCCGAGATCGCCGTGATGCAGACCCGTGCCGTGATCCGGGCCGCCATCAACGTGCAGAAGCGTCACCCCGAGTGGAACATGGTTCCCGAGATCATGATCCCCCTGGTGGGCGAGGTGAAGGAGCTGAAGTATGTCAAGAGCGTCGTGGTCAAGACCGCTGACGAGGAACTGGCCGCCGCCGGTGTGGAGATGAAGTACCTGGTGGGCACCATGATCGAGATCCCCCGCGCGGCCCTGACCGCCGACGAGATCGCCACCGAGGCCGAGTTCTTCTCCTTCGGTACCAACGACCTGACCCAGATGACCTTCGGCTTCAGCCGCGACGACGCCGGTAAGTTCCTGGGCGCTTACTATGACAAGAAGATCTATGAGAATGATCCCTTTGCCAAGCTGGACCAGGTGGGCGTGGGCAAGCTGGTGAAGATGGCTGCCAAGATGGGCCGCGAGACCCGTCCCGACCTGCACCTGGGCATCTGCGGCGAGCACGGCGGCGATCCCAGCAGCGTGGAGTTCTGCCACAAGGTGGGCCTGGACTATGTGTCCTGCTCCCCCTTCCGTGTGCCCATCGCCCGTCTGGCCGCCGCACAGGCTGCCATCAAGGAACAGCAGAACTGAGCTGCGCCTGAGGGCATAGAGCACAACGCATAAATCAAGCGGTCACACCGCCTCCATGAGGCGGTGTGACCGTTATTTTTTGCCTATTTTGGATCAGAGCACTTGCTATAGCTCCTGTTTTCGCAAGAAAGCAGGGGCATTCACAGAGTTCCGTGTATCAAATCATGAGCCGGTTTTCGAAATATAATTTATAAATCGGCAGCTCGTGCTGGATTTTTTCAACGACGACATATTCGCCGTTGACAAGGACGAGAATGTCACCCGCCCGGAGGTGCGCCGCATCCGTCCAGCCCTTATATATGAACCTCTTGATTGTTAGCGCATTGTGCTGTCCCCTGCACTACGGCTGCTTATTTTGTTCATGCCGCTGTCGTTGTGTTCCCCTTGGCATCGCTTACAGCCGCACCGCCCGCCGCACAGGCTGCCATCAGGGAGCAGCAGAACTGAGCTGCGCCTGAGGGCATAGAGGACAACGCATAAATGAAACGGACACACCGTCTCCACGAGGCGGTGTGTCCGTTTTTGCATCATATGTTGCTGATTTTCGACAATATATTACGCCTTCACGCTTTCGGCCAGCTGCATGGCCATGCGCTCCAGGTCCTCCTGCTGCCCCTGGCGCAGGGCGGAGCGGAGGGTCACGGTGTCCGCCGCCGTCTCCCAGTTCAGGGGCTCCAGCAGCTTCTGCATCCCCCGGGCGCTGGTGGGGGCCCAGGAGCCGTTTTCGATATACGCCGCCCGGCGGCCCTTGAGGCCGTGGGCCGTCAGGTCGTGCAGCAGGTTCTCCATGGTGACGAACACGCCGCCGTTATAGGTGGGAGCCGACAGCACCACATGGCTGAACCGGAAGGCCGCCGCCAGGATATAGGACGCCGGGGTGACGGAGGTGTCGAACATCTCCACCTGCACCCCCTGCTCCCGCAGGCGGCAGGCCAGGATGTTGGCGGCGTTCTCCGTGCCGCCGTAGACGGAGGCATAGGCGATGACCACGCCCCGCTGCTCCGGCTCGTACCGGCTCCACAGGTCGTATTTGCCCAGGATATACCCCAGGTCCTGCCGCCACACGAAGCCGTGGAGGGGCAGCAGCATCTGAATGTCCAGCCCGGCGGCCTTTTTCAGCACCGCCTGGACCTGGGTCCCGTATTTGCCCACGATGTTGGTGTAATACCGCCGGGCCTCGTCCAGATAGTCCCGGTCGAAGTTCACCTCGTCGGCGAACAGCGCGCCGTTCAAAGCACCAAAGGTGCCGAAGGCGTCCGCCGTCAGCAGGAGCTTGTCCGTCTCGTCATAGGTCATCAGCACCTCCGGCCAGTGGACCATAGGCGCGGCCACAAAATGCAGGGTGTGCCGCCCGGTGCAGAGGGTGTCCCCCTCCTTCACCACGCTGATGCGGCCCTCGTACCCGGGGCCAAAGAACTGGGCCAGCATATTCCTGGCGGCGGCGGAGCACACCACGGTGGTCTCCGGGTGCCGGGTCAGCAGGTCCCGGATGTCAGCGGCGTGGTCCGGCTCCATATGCTGCACCACCAGATAATCCAAAGCCCGGCCTCCCAGCCCGTGGGCCACGTTTTCCAGAAAGCTGCGGCACACGGAGGCGTCGGCGGTGTCGAACAGCACCGTTTTCCCGTCCATCAGCAGATAGCTGTTGAAGGAGATGCCCCGGGGCACGTCATAGACGCCCTCGAACATAGCCAGGCGGCGGCCGTCGGCCCCCACCCAGGTGTAATCGTCATTGACCTTTCTCGTGCAGAACATAAGGATACCTTCTTTCCCCTAAAATCTCAATTGTATTATATCCTTTTTATGGCAAAAAATCTGTGCTATATGCAACACTTGTGAAAAAATGCGCCCCAGTGGGACACGTTGCTCTGTCAAAATAGCCTCGCAGAGTTTGCCGCCCGCAGGCGGCAAATGAAATGCAATCCATTTTCGCCCGGGGCGTGTACCTGGGCGAAAATTCTTCTCAGTCTGCAAGTGTGGAATTGGTTCGCCCATGGCGAACCAATTATGCGCGCGGCAGACTGCAAGCCTTTTGTCCAAAAAGGGCTTCGCCCTTTTTGGACAGTCTCTCCCCGCCCGGCCCTGCGGCAAGCAGAGTCGGGCGGGGGATGTATTTTATTCCGCTTCCTGTTCCGGCTCCTCCTCCGTAATGGTGGGGATGAAGGCCCGGGCCAGCTTGCCCCGGCCCCGGTGCTTGATATAGAAATATCCGATGGTGCTGAACACCACGGCTCCCACGAAGTTCACGAACAGGTCCTCCATGGTGTCATACAGGCCGATGTCCAGGTATCCGTCAAAGCCCAGGTCCTGGCCGTTGACGGCCACGGAGTGGATGCCGTCAATGGTGACGGGGATGTTGCTGTTGGTGGGGTCCAGCATCACGGAGGTGACGGACTGGATCACGGTGTCCTTCTGCATGTCCATGTGGAACAGCCGGTCCATGCCGAACTCAAAAAACTCCCACATGACGCCAACGGTCATGGAGAAGCAGAAGGCTGCCAGGGCCACATACACCGGCGAAAGCTGGAACTTGATGCGGCTGTTGCGGTTGAGGATGTCAATCAGGGCGAAGCCCGTGGCGGCGCACAGGAACCCCGTGGTGGTGTGGAGCATGGAGTCCCAATAGGGATAGGTGATGAAATAGCACCCCAGCTCCCCCAGGATCTCCGCCGCAAAGATGAACAGCAGAATGATGATCTCCAGGGTGGAGGGCAGCTCGATGCCGAAGTTCTTCTGGATGAAGAAGGGCAGCATAAACAGCACCAGCACCAGCAGGCAGATGAAGGCGCTCTCATACTCCCGCCGGAGGATGGAGGACACCAGAACGGCGATGACGATCAGACGCAGCACCAGGTATACGGCGAACACCGCCGGGCGGCGGCGGATGATGGGCCCCAGGTCCCGGAGCTTACGGCGGGGCGGCTTGGGTTCGTGCTTCATAAAATGATTCCTTCCTCGTGCATTTCTTCTTGCATAGTGGGATGAATTGTAACATATTCCAGGAGAAAATGCAACAAATAACGCAAAATAACGCATCGGAGGGCCCGCCTGTCGGCGGACCCTCCGGATAACCATGATGCTTTTACAGGTTTGGCTCCATCAGGAGAACCAGCCCAGGCCGAAGAAGCTGTCCAGCTGACCGGCCAGAATCAGGATCATGATGATGGGGGTGATATACTTCACGCACACGTTGAAGAATGCCTTGCTCTTGAAGCGGTTGCCCTCCAGGCAGCACTCGTCGTCCACGATCTGGGGACCCAGCTCCCAGCCGATGCAGATGCACATCAGCAGAGCGCCCAGGGGCATCAGGATACCCTCGGCCACGCAGTCGAAGAAGTCCAGCCAGCAGTCGCTCCAGCCGCTGGCCTCGATGTTCAGCAGGGTGGCGGGGGCAATGCCGTTTTCGCCCAGGCCGTCCAGGCACACCAGCACGCACAGGACACCGGCAGCGATGGCAGCCAGGATGGAATAAGGCTTGCGCTTGTCGCCCTTACCGGCGTCGCGGGCATCATCCACGAAGTGGGCCACGATGACCTCCAGCAGGGAGATGGAGGAGGAGATGGCGGCAAAGACCACCAGCAGGTAGAACAGGATGCCGAAGATGGGGCCGATGGAGCCCATCTTGTCGAACACGTTCTGCATGGTGATAAACAGCAGCTTGGGGCCGCCCACGGCGCCTGCGGCGTCCAGGGCGAAGCGGCTGGGCATCACGGCCAGACCGGCCATCAGGGCGATCAGGGTGTCGCACACCACGATGACCAGGGCGTTCTTCTCCACGTTCTGCTTCTTGTCCAGATAGGAACCGTAGGTGATCATGATGCCCATGCCCAGAGACAGGGAGAAGAACATCTGACCGCCGGCGGTGGCGAGGATGCTGATGAAGTTGGGGATCTCGGTGACGTGCTTGACCACGGGCACACCGGCAACGGCGCCGACCATGGCCCCATCCACCAGAGCCTTGGCGGGCTCATAGTAACCGGTGCTGGTGACATAGCCCGGCTGGAACATATACTTCAGGCCGTCCAGGGCACTGCTGTGGATCACCTGCTGCACGGTGCTGCCGTCGGCCTGCAGAACGGCCACGGTGAAGTCGCTGCCGCCCAGGGTGCAGGCCCGGATGATGCAGATCACCAGCAGGATGAACAGGGCGGGCATACCCACGGAACAGACCTTCTCAATGCCGTTGCTGACGCCGCACATAACGATGATCAGGGTGATGAGCACGAAGATCAGACCATAGATCACGGACTCGCCCTGGTTGGTCAGCAGGCCGCCGAACACCTCGGCGCCGCCCAGGCCGCCGGTGCCGAAGCCGGCGTTGAAGAGGCTGCCCAGGTTCACGGTGACATACTTGATGCAGTAGCCGCCCAGAGCGCAGTAGAACGACAGGATCAGGAAGGGTGCGATGATACCCAGCCAGCCCAGCCACTTGAAGCGCTTGGTGAGGATCTTATAGGTGCTGATGACGCCGCGGCCGGTCTTGCGGCCCAGGGCCAGCTCACCCACCATGACGATGAAGCCGCACAGCGCCGCCAGGATCAGATAGATGACCAGGAACGTGAAGCCGCCGTTGGCGCCCATCTTGTTGGGGAAGCCCCAGATGTTGCCAAGGCCCACCGCCGATCCCACGGCAGCCATCAGGAACCCGAATGTGGTTCCAAAGCCTTTTCTTTCTTCCATTGAATTCTCTCCTTTTCTTTTTCCTCCTCCGCCCCGGCGGGGCGGGAGCCGGCGCAGGCCGTGCCGGCGGCATGCGTCTAATGGACATATTCAAAGTATACAGAGTTTCGGTCAATTGCACAATTGACAATTTTAATAAACTTTTAACGTCAATTTCTGCAATTTTAACATTATGTGAACTTATTCACATTCTTTTTTTATGCACATTTTGCAATATGCCGAAATATTTGCCGGAAACCTACCTACCAAACCGCTCACTTTTCTTTCATTGGCCCCCATGCTTTGTGAATAATTAAACGGCATTGTGTCAAATTTCACAAAAGTGCTGTTTTTCCGGTTTCTCTATGGGTTTTGCCTGATAAATTTTGTAACCATCTAAAATTTTTTGTATTTATTTTCATTTTTTTGCTGTTAGCGATTTACAACGCTGCAGAATTATGGTAAAATAACGCCTATGGAACAAAAACCCGGAGGGGCCTCCTGCGCCCCGGCCCCCCGGAAAGAAAGGGTGACTGCCTTGGCAAACGTATGCGCAGTTAAAATGGAGAATATCACCAAGTGCTTCGGCAAGGTAACGGCCAACAAGGACGTTACGCTGGAGCTGTATAAGGGTGAGATCCTGTCCCTGCTGGGTGAAAACGGCAGCGGCAAGACCACCTTGATGAATATGCTCTCCGGCATCTATTTCCCCGACGAGGGACAGATCTACATCGACGGCAAGCCTGTGACCATCGCCTCCCCCAAGGACGCCTTCGCCCTGGGAATCGGCATGATCCACCAGCACTTCAAGCTGGTGGACGTGTTCACCGCCACGGAAAACATCATCCTGGGCATGCCCGGGAAGCTGAACCTGGCCGAGGCCCGGAAGAAGGTCCAGGAGATCTGTGACCGGTACGGCTTCGACATTGACCCGGATCAGAAGATCTATGACATGTCCGTGTCCCAGAAGCAGACGGTGGAGATCGTGAAGGTCCTGTACCGCGGGGCCAACATCCTGATCCTGGACGAGCCCACCGCCGTGCTGACCCCCCAGGAGACCGACAAGCTGTTTGCCGTCATGCGCAACATGAAGAACGACGGCAAGTCCCTGATCATCATCACCCACAAGCTCCACGAGGTGCTGGACGTGTCCGACCGGGTGGCGGTGCTGCGCAAGGGTGAGTATATCGGCTGCGTGCAGACCAAGGACGCCAACCAGCAGTCCCTGACGGACATGATGGTGGGCCACGCCGTTACCCTGAACATCGACCGCCCCACCCCCGTGAACGTAAAGCCCCGGCTGGACATCAAGGGCCTGACGGTCTTTGACGAGATGGGCGTCAAGCGCCTGGACGACGTGACCTTCACCGTCAACGCCGGCGAGGTGCTGGGCATTGCCGGTATCGCCGGCTCCGGCCAGCGGGAGCTGCTGGAGTCCATTGCGGGCCTGTATCCCGTGGCCTCCGGCTCCGTCACCTATTATAATCCCGATAATGACCAGCCCAAGGAGCTGGTGGGCCTGAGCCCCATGGCCATCCGCAAGAGCGGCATCGCCATGTCCTTCGTCCCGGAGGACCGGCTGGGCATGGGCCTGGTAGGCTCCATGGGCATGACCGGCAACATGATGCTGCGCTCCTGGCGGAAGGGCGGCAGCATCTTCCTGGACCGCAAGGACCCCGAGGCCCTGGCCAACCGCATCTGGCAGGAGCTGGAGGTGGTGACCCCCAGCACCAGCTTCCCCGTGCGCCGCATGTCCGGCGGCAACGTGCAGAAGGTCCTGGTGGGCCGCGAGATCGCCCAGCAGCCCGCCGTGCTGATGACGGCCTATGCCGTCCGCGGCCTGGACATCAACACCTCCTATACCATTTATAATCTGCTGACCGAGCAGA
>OHLF01000358.1_pt1 | contig 15656 bp, 11 predicted proteins | sample 1569001 | NCBI WGS metagenome assembly OHLF01 (sample SAMEA3879541, study PRJEB24766) | human gut metagenome | biome: human-associated habitat; feature: feces | place: USA | collected 1985/1987
GCCGCCGAAGCGGTGCTTAAGCCGTAAGGCGGGAATTGTGCGGTGTTGCCTTGGATATACCCAGGAATGATTAAGCCCCCGTTCCCGTACATATACTAGGGTGTGGCGGAATAAACCGCTGCAAGCTGGATGGGGAAGGGGGTTTTTGGATTGAAAGAAGAAGCGGCACTGGCCCGTACGGTCATCAAAAAGCGGCTGGCCGGGCAGCCGGCACCGGATATCTGGTTTTTGATCATTTTGATGCTGCTGGTGTGCTATGGTTTGGTGATGCTGTTTTCAGCCGGGTATGCGGTGGCGCTGTACCGGCGCGGGGATGCTTATACCTACATCCGCCCCCAGCTGTTGTTTGCGGCGTTTGGTGCGGCGGCCATGTACGCGGCCAGTCTGGTGGATTACCACATCTGGCACAAACTGGCGTGGCCAATCATGGGGGTATCGCTGGCGTTGCTGGCAATCGTGCTGTTCATGCCGGAATATAACGGCTGCAAGCGGTGGATCGTGCTGCCGGGGCTGGGTACCTTGCAGCCCAGCGAGATCGCCAAGTTTGCGGTAGTGCTGGTGTTTGCCCACATCATCTCCCTCAACCATGACAGGATGCAGACCTTTGCAACCGGGGTGCTGCCCTTTATGGTTATCCTGGGGGCGGTTACGGTGCTGATGCTGCTGGAGCCGCATCTGTCCGGCACGCTACTGATTTTGGGCATCGGCGCGGTGCTGATGTTTGTGGGCGGCACGGGCTTAAAGTGGTTTGCCCTGGCAGGCATTGCCGGGGTCGGGGCCATTGCGGCGGCGGTGGTGCTGCTGCCGGAGCTGGTGCCCTATGCCATGGGGCGGCTGTCCTCCTGGCGGGACCCCTTTGCCGATCCGCTGGGCGAAGGCCACCAGACCATCCAAAGCCTGTACGCCATTGCATCTGGCGGCGCGGCCGGGCTGGGGCTGGGCAACAGCCGCCAGAAATACCTCTATGTGCCGGAACCGCAGAACGACTTTATCTTTTCGATTCTGTGTGAAGAACTTGGCTTTGTGGGCGCGGCTCTGACGGTGGTGCTGTTCCTGCTGCTGTTTTTGCGCGGCATGTCCATTGCAGTGCGCGCGCGGGATAAATTCGGTGCGCTGCTGGCCGTTGGCTTTGTGGTGCAGGTGGTGCTGCAGGCGGTGCTGAACATTGCCGTTGTTACCAACACCATCCCCAACACCGGCATCAGCCTGCCGTTTTTTTCTTCCGGCGGTACCAGTTTGATGATGCTGCTGGGCGAAATGGGCATTGTGCTCTCCGTTTCGCGCCAGGCGGACGCCCGGTAACGGGAATGTGCAAATTTTGTGATGGGGATTTCACAACTTTCGGCAGTTCTGCGCTATTGAAACTGGCGGAATAATACGGTATAATAACCAAAAAAGATTTGTAACTTTTTTGCAATCTTCCCAAAAGAAAAGGAATGCTATGCAGGAAATCAAAACAAACCCAACGGTGCGGCACACCACGCCCCTGCAGTTGCTGGCGGCGTTTGCAGCCACGGTGGCAGTGCTGTTTGTGCTGCTGCTGGGGGCGTGCGCGCTGCCGGCCCAGCCGGTGCTGGAACATGTGTATGATTCAGCCCGAACCATCCAGCAGGAGGGGCTTTACCCTGAATATTTCGGTTTTAAGCTGTTCCAGATGGATAACTATACCGATACCATCATGCTGTTTGAAGCGGCCGCCATGGGCGAGCAGGATCCCTTGACCGCCATGATGACCGCAACGGCCTATAACGTGGATAACTTTGAAACGATGGCCAGTGACCTTGCTGTCTATTGCGAGCGCACCATTCCGCTGTCCACCGGTGCCCAAAAGGCAGTGCAGCTGGTGCCGTTCTCCTATGCGCGGTACTGGCACGGCTACCTGATCTGGCTGCGGCCGCTGCTCTGCGTTATGTCCATCACCGGTGTGCGCGTGGTGCAGTATTTGGTGCTGTTTGCGCTGCTGGCGGTTATTTTGTGGCAGCTGCGGCGGCAGTGCGGGCCATGGTGTGGTTTGCCGTCAGCCAGCTGGCGGTTACCGTGTTCTGGGTGCCGCATCAGGTGCAGTATTTTACCACTTTCTGTATTGCGTATGCGGGCTGCGCGTGGGTGCTGGCCAGGCCGCGCCGCGCCGGGCAGCTGAGCATTGCCCTGGTGGTGCTGGGTACCTGTACGGCGTTCTGTGATTTGCTGGTCACCCCCATCATCACGCTGGGGCTGCCGGTGGCGGTGTGGCTGTGCTGCCTGCCGCAGCGGGCGGCATCCGGTGCCAGGCAGTGCCTGCCGGTCATCGGCGGCAGCTTGTGCTGGGGGGCAGGCTATGCCATGTGCTGGGGCCTGAAATGGGTGCTGGCCACCCTGATTACCGGGCAGGATATCATCGGCGATGCCATCCACCAGGCCGGGGTGCGCACCACGGCGGATACCTGGCACGGCATGGAGCTGAGCTGGGGGAACATCTTCCGCTTTGTGGGGGATACATTAAGCCAGCGCGGACTGTTGTGGCCGGTGGTGCTGGTGGTTATTTTGTGCATTGCGGCGTTTTTACTTTGCCTGCGCAATAAGGAAGCTTTGCTGCGCGCGCTGCCCATTGGCCTTACCGCCCTGATGGCACCGGTGTGGCTGGCGCTGCTGCGCACCCATTCCATCCAGCACGGGTGGTTTACCTGGCGCAGTTTAACGGTCAGCATTTTTGCGGGGCTGGCTTTTCTCTATTATTCCTGTGGGATACGGGCGGGCCTGCGGCGTTTGCGCGGCCAAAAACAACAAGGGTGAAAGTAGTTATGAAGGACGAAGAAAACAAGATGCAGTCTGCTGCCCCGGAGCAGCAAGCCCAGCCGGGAACTGAAAACGAACCCAAGGCGGAAACCACAGCACCGGAAACGCCGGACAAAAAGAAACGTCCCCTGTGGCTGAAACTGCTGGCGGTGTTTGCTGCGGCGCTGGCGGTGCTGGTGCTGCTGGCGGTGCTGTACATTAACGGCAAGTTGGATCTGATTCATTACGATGACGGCACGGTGGACAGCATTGGCACCGTTGATGCCGAGGAGGACCAGGACCTGGATACCACCGGCCTGACCCAGGCCACAAATGACGAAATGGAGATGCCGGAGGGCAGCCCCTTTGCGGACGAAGATGTGCTGAACATCTTGTTGGTCAGCACTGATGAACGCACCGATGCCGTGAACGACTGGGATGCGTTTACCCATCTGAACGAGCTGGACGGAACAAAAGCCACCACGGAGTTCAGCTCCGATGCCCGCGCGGACAGTTTAATTCTGTGCTCCCTGAACATCAAGGACGATACCATCAAACTGGTTTCCATTGAGCGCGGCACCGGTGTGCCGATTCTGCTGGATGGGTACGAGGGCCAGTACGACTGGATCACCCACACCTTCCGTTACGGCGGTGTCCGCCTGACGATGGATACGGTGGAAGACTGCTTCAACGTGCAGGTGGACCACTATGTGCGGTTCAATTTTAACTCCTTTGTTCAGATTGTGGATGCCGTGGGCGGCATCGACCTGAACCTGACTGAGGACGAAGCCAAGGCGCTGAACTGGGAGGTTCCCTCCAACTCGATGCTGATCGTCAAGAAAGTGGAACCAGGCTGGAACCACTTTGACGGCTATACCGCATTGCAGTATGCCCGCCTGCGCGCCATTGATGATGACTGGCACCGCGTGGCCCGCCAGCGCACCGTCATCCAGGCGGTGCTAGACCGGATCAAGAGCGCTTCGGTCACCGAGCTGAACGACCTGCTGGACACCGCCCTGCCGGTGGTGCAGACCAACTTTACAAAAACTGAGATCGCTGCCTTGATGGTGCAGCTGCCGAGCTTTTTGGGCGTGACAGCAGACCAGATGACCATGCCGGTGCAGGGCACCTATGGCGTGCGCAACGGCATGGATGACCGCCCCATGATGGATCCTGATTGGGCTGCCAACATTGCGGTTTTGCAGAACTTTTTGTATACTGATATGACGGCAGAGGAAGCCATTGCTGCCGGTACCGCTACCCCGGAAACGGCTGACGGTGAGGAAACCGCTGTGCCCGAAACCGTGGAAGTGCAGAGCAAAAAGAATGACACCGTCCACACCTACCTGAAAGACAACACGACACCCATTTACTGGGATTACCCGCTGGAAGATGCCGATTTTGGTAATGCGGATTACCGCGTGTTTCTGGCCGGAAAAACCCGCGGACAGCCGCAGAACACTGCCATGCGCAAGGCGCTGTTCCAGTACCTGCACGAACAGCAGGGGGTGAATGTTCAGCTGGTGGAAACCGGCGTGGGCGAAACCCAGGTGCTGGAGCAGTACCTGCGCACGGGCGATGAAAACTGGCTGAACCACTACCTGAAGCTGCAGGGCAGCTGTGCGGATGCGAAAGCCGAATACTGGCGCTGGCTGTACCAGTATAACCGCCAGCAGGGCGGCACTATCCATGTGGCAGGGCTGGGCACCGAGCGCAATACCGTAGTTTCGATGTATGGCCTGCTGGCTTTGGCAGATACGGAGATCGAACCGGCAGAGAGCATTGCGGACTTTGTGCAGGCCCTGCGGGATGAGGATATGACGACTGCCCTGCAGCTGTTCAAGACCGCTATGGAGGAACAGCCCGATGCGATGGCAGACTATTTTGGCGATGCCTATGCCCAGGTACAGCAGCTGTATGCCAACCTGCAGGTGAACACCACCTATAAGGGCAGGCTGGACCGCGACGACCTTGCCATGATGGACAACATGAACTTTGTGCTGCGCCAGTACCCGGACGATAAATTCTTTGGCCAGCTGAGCAACGGCCATGTGACCCAGAGTGCCTGGAAGGACGGCAATTATATTGCCAACTACAGCCGTTTCGGCATGCTGCTGAACGGCGAAGACTCCCCCGTGCAGGGCAAAGTCTGCTCCATGCTGACGATCTATACCCAGCGCGGCAGCAGCGGCCTGCTGGGCGATGATGCCGAGAACGACTATTACGACCTGAACGCGCTGGCGGAAGCTGCGGGCAAAGAATTTATTGCCACAGGGGCGGATTTGTTCCTGGCGCTGGACAACGAGGACACCCCTTACACCGAGCAGAACGGCCTGATCAAGCCCGAAGTGCAGGCCGAAGAAAAGCCGCTTATGGATTATTGCCAAAAACTGATTGTACTTTTTGACACAGAAAATTAAAATTCCCCGTTGACAAGGCCGCGCCTTTGTGCTATAAATACTTTAAACCAATGAAGCGAAAGTAAAACCACAGGCGCACGCACAGAGAGCCCCCGATGCTGGGAACGGGGTGGTAAGCGGAGTGGATAAATGGTTCGCCGAGGGCACGGGGAAAAGCTGGGCTGAGTATCCGTTGACGGAAGCCTCCGTTACAGGGCAGGGGAATGTTAGTTCTCCGCAGAGCGGCTGTGCAGTTTATGGCACAGCAAGCAAGGTGGCACCACAGATTATTTGATTGATCTGCCCTTGCACAGAAAGCTATTTCTGTGCAAGGGCTTTTGTTATACCCGGCACAGACACAAACAGGAGTAACACCATGAAAAAGCAAAGCATTACCACCATGCGGGAGCGATGGCGCCGGGCAGACTGATTGCCCGCCCCGGCACTGCCGGGAACAAACCGCCGATACACCTTAAATGTGAATGATAAAAAGGAGCTTTTACCATGAAAAAGTTTGTTGCTGTTCTGTCCGCCGCCGCTATGCTCGCTACCCTCGCCGCCTGCGGTTCCACCGCCGCCACCACTTCTACCGCTGCCTCCAGCGCCGATACCGCTGCATCCACCAGCAGCGAAGCTGCTGCCGCAGATGATACCGCCAAGTCTTACAAAATTGCGGTGGTCCAGCAGCTGGACCACGCCAGCCTGGATGAGATCCGCACCGCTGTGGAAGCAGAGCTGGACGCCAAAGCCGCCGAAAAGGGCATTACCATTGAGTATAAAGATTTCAACGGCCAGAACGACGCTACCACGCTGAACCAGATCGGCACCCAGGTGGTTTCCGATGGATATGATGCGGTGGTGCCCATTGCCACCCTGGCAGCCCAGTGCATGGCCAATGCCTGCGCCGAAGATCAGATTCCTGTTGTGTACGCCGCCATCAGCGACCCTGCCGCTGCAGACCTCACCGGCCTGGATTATGTCACTGGTACTTCTGACGCGCTGAACACCCAGTTCATCCTGGATATGATGCTGGCAATCAACCCGGATGTCAAGACTGTTGGCTTGCTGTACTCCAATTCCGAAGCCAATTCCACCACCCCCATTGCCGAAGCAAAGGCTTACCTGGATGAAAAGGGCATTGCTTATGTGGAAGGCACCGGCAACACCAACGATGAAATTATGAGCGCCGCCGCCAATATGGTGGGCAAGGCTGACGCTGTGTTTACCCCGACCGATAACGTGGTTATGGCCGCCGCAGCTGCTGTTTCCGAGACGCTGACCGAAGCAGGTATCCCGTTCTACACCGGTGCCGACAGCTTTGCGCTGAATGGTGCGCTGGTGGGCTACGGCGTGGACTACGTCCAGCTGGGCGAAGCTACCGCCGATATGGTCAGCCAGCTGCTGTGCGACGGCAAGACCCCCGCAGACCTGCCCTACCAGACCTTTGATAACGGCATCGTCACCATCAACACCGAGACCGCCGCAGCTCTGGGCTTGGACCTTGCTGCCCTGAAGGAGGCCTTCAAGCCCTACTGCACCGAAATTACCGAGGTGACCACTGCCGAGAGCTTCTCCTGAACGCCCCGCATCGCCAGAACCTGACGGTTTTTCCGGCTCTCCCGCAAGGGAGAGCCTTTGGCGGTTCTGGGGAAGGATGCTGTTTATGATCTTCCTCCCGTAAAAATGGCATAGCACGGCTATAAATAATTTTTCCGCATCGTCCACTCAAAAAACATAAAAGGAGCATACACCATGCTGGCGAGTATCTTTTCCCTCAACGTTTTGCAGACAGCGCTGGAGCTGGGCTGCATCTACGGACTGGTGGCCTTGGCGCTGTTTCTCAGCTACTCCATCCTGAACATTGCCGACCTTTCCACCGACGGCTGCTTTACGCTGGGCTGCGCCGTGGCCTGTCAGGTAGCGCTGACCGGCCACCCCATCCTTGCGCTGGCGGCTGCTATGGCTGCGGGGGTGTGCTCCGGCTTTGTCACCGCCTTTTTGCAGACAAGGCTCGGGGTGGAAAGCATCATGGCGGGTATCATCGTCAACACCGGCCTGTACACCATCAATCTGGCGGCGATGGGCTTCTCCTCCACCATGTCGCTGGTCAAGACCCCTACCATCTTCTCCATGGCAAAAAGCTCGCTGGGCTTTCTGGGCAGCTGGTACAAGCTGGCGCTGGCGGTAGTCATTATTGCCATCGCCTGCGCGGCGATGCTGGGCTTTCTGGGCACGCGGCTGGGGCTTTCCATCCGCGCCACCGGCGATAACGCCGCTATGGTGCGCGCCTCCAGCATCAACCCCGCCTTTACCATCACGGTGGGTCTGTGCGTATCCGGTGCGCTGTGTGCGCTGTCCGGCGGGCTGCTGGCACAGTACCAGAAAAGCTGCGATATCAATGTGGGCACCGGCATGGTGACCATTGCACTGGCTTCCCTCATCATTGGCGAGACGCTGGTGGGCAAGCGCACCATGCTGCGCCGCATCCTCGGCGTGGTGTTCGGCAGCTGTTTGTACCGCTTTATTGTGGCGGTGGCGCTGCGGTTCAATGTGCCCGCCGCCGCCATGAAGCTGGTTTCCGCCATCATCGTGGCAGTGGCCATCTCCATGCCCGCCATCCGGAAGCACTTCGCCTTTGAAAAGCGTCGGCACGCCGCCCGTGCCCGCCGCACCGTGACCAACAGGGAGGGACAGTAAAATGGAAATGCTGCAGCTGAACGACCTGCACAAGACCTTTAACCCCGGCACCGTCAACGAAAAGGTGGCGCTAAATGGGGTAAGCCTGCAGATGGAGGCCGGAGATTTTGCCACCATCGTGGGCTCCAACGGTGCGGGCAAATCCACCCTGTTCAACGCCATCACCGGCGGCTTTATTGCCGATGAAGGCAGCATTCTGCTGGGCGGGCAGGACATCACCTTTGCGCCGGAACACCAGCGCAGCAAGGTCATCGGGCATCTGTTCCAAGACCCGCTCAAGGGCACTGCGCCCAACATGACCATTGAGGAAAATCTGGCGCTGGCCTACCTGCGGGCAGGCACCGCGCCCAACGCCATCTTCTCCCGCATCTCCCGCAAGGATAAGGCGCTCTTCCGCGAAAAGCTGGCCCTGCTGGACATGGGGCTTGAGGACCGCATGAAGCAGCCGGTGGGGCTGCTCTCCGGCGGGCAGCGGCAGGCGCTTACCCTGCTCATGGCTACCCTTGTCACACCCAAGCTGCTGCTGCTGGACGAGCACACCGCCGCGCTGGACCCCGCCACCGCCGAAAAGGTGCTGGCGCTGACCAAGAGCATCGTGGCCGAGAAAAAGATCACCTGCCTGATGGTGACCCACAATATGCATCAGGCGCTGGAACTGGGCAACCGCACCTTGATGATGGATGCCGGGCGCATCGTGTTTGACGTAAAGGGCGCTGCGCGCAGCAAAATGACTGTGGACGATCTGCTGGAAAAGTTCCGCGAGAACGCGGGCAAAACCCTTGATAATGACCGCATCCTGCTGAGCAAGGTGGAGAAATAAGACTGCCGTTTTTCTCCGCTCCTCCTTCTTGTGAAAAGTCGAACAGCCAAGCCCGCAGGCTTGGCTGTTCGTGTATTATAGATCACAATTCCGCTGATCATGGCCAAAGCGCACGCGGCGGCCATTCTGAATCGTTTTACTGACAAAAAGCAAAAGGTCTGCTGCACCCGCCCTCTCAGGCGCTCCCGCGCCAGCTCTCCCGAAGGGAGAGCCAAGTTGTAAAGTTCATCACTAAAGTTTTAGGTGCAATGAGAAAGCTTCCGGCAGTGCTCTTGGCTCTCCCTTTGGGAGAGCTGTCAAAGCCGACAGGCTTTGACTGAGAGGGCGAACCCGCTAAAGAAAAAGCATCTGCAACAAGATTTCGCTGATTTTCTGAAATTCAGCAGCGAATGTTGCAGATGCTTTTTACGTTATTGATTTTTAGTTTTTTACCACAGGCGGATGACCTTGATGACACCCTCGGCCTTATCGCGGGCCAGTTCCAGATGGTGCTGCAGTGCCATGGCTGCACCGTCCCAGTCCTCGGACAGGGCGGCATCCAGGATCTGCAGGTGCTCCTCACAGGTCTGCTCCTGATTGATCATGCTCACCTTGCCGGTCATGATGCGGAAGCGGGTGTTCAGGCCGGTGATGCGGTCGTAGGCAGAGCGCAGATACTTGTTGGGCAGGGTGCTCATCAGCAGTTCGTGGAAGTCGTCGTCCGACTTGCAGAAGTCCTCGATGCGCTCGCCGTGGTGCATCAGCTCAGCGTAGGCCTCCAGCTGCTCCCGGGGGATGGCATTGCCGTAAGTACGCAGGGCATAAGGCTCCACCAAAAGACGCATCTCAAACATACTGTGCACGTCCTCTTCGGTGATGCCGGAGACCATCAGGCCCTTTTTGGGCAGAATGGTGATCAGTCCCTCCTGCTCCAGACGCCCCAGCGCATCCCGCATGGGGGTGCGGCTGATGTTGCCCATCTCGGCGCAGAGTTTCTGCTCGTTCAAAAACTCGTTGGGGCGGTACTCGCAGTTCAAAATTTTGGTCTTGAGGTACTGGTACGCCTGCAGCTTCAGGCTGAGTTTTGCCTGTGCTTCCTGCTCTTTCATAAGCACACTCTCCTATTCTTCCTTGTCTTCTTCTTCAAAAACGTTCCAAAACGTCCGAACCGGCAGCGCAAACCCACCACTGTCGGCTTCTTCTTCATGTTCAGCCAGCTTGTATCCCGGCTGCAATCCAACCACTTTATCCAGTATATTATTTCACATTAGGGCATTTTTTACAAGACTTTTTGCCTAACTTTGACGTGTTTTCCGTTTTATACAAAGATCACACCCCGATTTTGCTACTTTTTACAATGTTTTTTGTGCTTGTCGCCAAACGGACAGACTTTTCTCCCGTTTCTTTTGCATCCAAGCGCAAGCTGTGCTACAATAGGGCTGAAAAACAACACATCTACACCGGAAAGGACCGAAACTCTCATGGCACGAAGCGATGGCTACAACACCCGCACCCGGCAGCTCATCTTGGACTACCTCATCAACAACCGCCAGCACGCAGTAAGCGCCTCCAACATTCTGGAGCATCTGGAGGCGCAGGGCGCAAGCCCCAACCCCACCACCGTGTACCGCTATCTGGATAAGCTTGCCGGCGAGCAGCGCATTATGAAATATGTGGCCGATAAAGGCGAGCGGGCGGTGTTCCAGTATGTGGACGAGGGACGCCACTGCCGGGAGCACCTGCACCTCAAGTGCGTGCAGTGCGGGCGCATCTATCACTTGGACTGCCATTTTATGGATGAAGTACGCGCCCACCTGATGGCAGAGCACGGCTTTACCCTGCAATGCGAGGGCAGCGTGCTGTACGGGCTGTGCCGTCATTGCGCGCAGAACGCGGCACCGTCCGCAACGGAAGAACAGCCTGCAAAAAAATGCGCCTGCTGTGTTGACACGGACAAAAACCCGTGATACAATGCAGACAATAAAAGCGTTGACCGGGAAAAGTAAGGCCTCAGGTTTTTCTTACAGAGAGTGCGGGATGCTGGAAGCCGCGCAGAAAACGAAGCCCGAAGAACACCCGTGAGCGGGAAAAGTAAGGCCCAAGCGTCCTCTTCCAGAGAGTGCGGGCAGGTGTGAGCCGCGCAGATGGCCGGGCCTGAACGAACCCCCGTGAGCTTCCCCCTGAACCCCCGGATGCTGTGGCATTGCGGGCAGTAGGGGCAGACGTGCGCCGCTCGTTATCGCGGCAGTGCTTTCAACGGGGAGAGCGCACAAAAGTGACCGGCGTATTGCGTATGCCGGTAATTTAGGTGGCACCACGGATACGGCAGCATATTCGTCCTAGGACTATGGGATGAATGTGCTGCCGTATTTTTTATTTTAAGAGGGGTAAGAAGTATGTGTTGTGTTATGGGTTATACGGGGCACGACCTGAGTGCCGAAAAATTCAAGGAGTATCTGCTGCGCACCGTGGACCGTGGGCCGGATGACCAGCGGGTGGTAGAGGGCCCCTACGGTCTGATGGGCTTTGGGCGGCTTGCCATCATGGGACTGACCCCGGAGGGGATGCAGCCCTTTTACCGGGGCGCTGACTGCGTGGTGTGCAACGGCGAGTTGTACGGCTTCCGGTTCGAAAAGGAGATCTTAAAGCGCCGGGGCTATAAGTTCTGCTCCGACTGCGACTGCGAGATCCTGCTGCCGCTATACTACGAGTACGGGCTGGATATGTTCCGCCACATGGACGCGGAGTTTGCGCTGATTATGTACGATTCCCGCAAGGACCGGCTCATCGCCGCCCGCGACCCCATCGGCATCCGGCCGCTGTTCTACGGCTACTCCAAGTCCAGCCACAAGATCGCCTTCTCCTCCGAGATGCGCAACCTCATCGGCTGGTGCGACGATATCCGTCCCTTCCCCATCGGCAGCTACTACTGCGACGGCCGCTTTGTGCGCTACGAGGACATTGCCGATGTGCCTGCCCCCATGCAGGACGATATGCCCACCATCCTGAAGAACATCCGCGAAAAGCTGATCGCCGGTGTGGAAAAGCGGCTGGATGCCGATGCACCCGTGGGCTTTTTGCTTTCCGGCGGGCTGGACTCCTCGCTGGTGTGCTCCATTGCCGCCAAGAAGCTGGGCAAGCCCATCCGCACCTTTGCCATCGGCATGGACACCGATGCCATCGACCTGAAATACGCCCGGCAGACTGCGGACTATCTGGGCAGCGAGCACCACGAGATCATCATCAACCGCGAAATGGTGCTCAGCAGCCTGGAAGAAGTCATCCGGCTGCTGGGTACATGGGATATCACCACCATCCGTGCCAGCATGGGAATGTACCTGCTGTGCAAGGCCATCCACGAGCAGACCGATGTGCGCGTGCTGCTGACCGGCGAGATCTCGGACGAGTTGTTCGGCTACAAATACACCGACTACGCCCCCACCGCTGACGCCTTCCAGCAGGAGAGCCAGAAGCGCATCCGCGAGTTGTATATGTACGATGTGCTGCGGGCAGACCGCTGCATCTCCTCCAACAGCATTGAGGCGCGGGTGCCCTTTGGCGACTTGGATTTTGTGCGCTACGTCATGGCCATCGACCCGGAAAAGAAGCTGAACCGCTACGGCAAGGGCAAATACCTGCTGCGCAAAGCCTTTGAGGGCGACTGGCTGCCGCCGGAGATTTTGTGGCGCGAAAAGGCCGCCTTCTCGGACGCCGTGGGCCACAGCATGGTGGACGACATCAAGGAGTACGCCGAGAGCCTGTACACCGACGAGGAGTTCCAGATGCGCCGGGCAAACTACTCGGCACATTGTATGCCTTTTACCAAGGAGAGCCTGTTCTACCGCGAAATTTTCGAGAAGTACTACCACGACCAGAGCCGCACCATCGTGGGCTTCTGGATGCCCAACAAGGCATGGCCGGGCTGCAACGTCAACGACCCCTCCGCCCGCGTGCTGGCAAACTATGGTGCTTCCGGCGTATAACGCCAGAGCATTTTTCAGCAGAAAACTTTTTATGATTTCGGAACACCGGAGCATCTGCGGACGCTCCGGTGTTCCATTTTTACGCAAAAAGCCCCCGCCGACAGAGGGAAAAAAGTGTCGGCAGGGGCTCAGGAAAATGTCAAATCAGGGGTTCAGGGCTCAGTCGTCTGCGGCCTCGTCCAGATTGCCCAGCTTCTTGGCCTGCTCCACAACGGCAGGCACCAGCATCTCGGGCAGGGTCTCGTAACGGGCGAACTCGGTGGTGAACCAGCCGCGGCCCTGCGTGGTCTGCCGGATAAAGGTGGTAAAGTTTGCAAGCTCTGCCAGCGGCACTTCGGCAATGATGGTCTGCAAGCCGTCCTCGTCCGGCTCCATGCCCAGCACACGGCCGCGGCGCTTGGTCACATCGCCCATGATATCGCCGGTGTTGTCGTTCGGCACATGGGCCTTCAGGGTGTGGATAGGCTCCAGAATGACGGGGCCGGCCTCCGGCATAGCGGCTTTATAGGCCAACTTTGCAGCCATGATAAAGGCCATTTCAGAGCTATCCACCGGGTGGTAGCTGCCGTCCAGCAGGGTGGCCTTCAGGCCGACCACAGGGTAACCGGCCAGCACGCCCTTTTCGGCAGCCAGACGCACGCCCTTTTCCACGGCGGGGAAGAAGTTCTTGGGCACGCTGCCGCCGAACACCTTTTCCTCAAACACCACCTGCTCGCTGTCGCAGGGCTCGAAGTTGATGATAACGTCACCGAACTGGCCATGACCGCCGGTCTGCTTCTTGTGGCGGCCCTGGGCCTTGCAGCTCTTGCGGATGGATTCGCGGTAGGGTACGCGCGGAACTTCCAGCGTGATCTCAACGCCAAACTTGTTCTTCAGCTTGGCAACGGCAACTTCCAGGTGCTGGGTGCCCAGGCCGCTGATGATCTGCTGCTTGGTTTCGGGGTCAACGGTAAAGGAAATGGCCGGATCTTCTTCGATCAGGCGGGCCAGCGCGCCGGAAACCTTGCCCTCATCGCCCTTTTTGGCAACCCTGACAGCCATGCGGTAGCAGGCAACGGGGTAGCTGGGGGCGGGCAGGGTGACAACACGGGCAGGATCGCATAGGGTATCGCCGGTCTTGGCGGTGGCCAGTTTGGCAACTGCGCCAATATCACCGGCCACAATGGCGGGGGTGTCGGTCTGTTTTTTGCCGCATACGGTCAATGTTTTGCCCAGGCGCTCCGGCTGGCCGGTGCGGGCATTGATGACGTTGCTGGTTGCGCTCAGCTTGCCGGACAGGACCTTGATAAAGCTCAGCTTGCCCACAAACGGGTCGGCAACGGTCTTGAACACATAAGCGCAGGTGGGGGCGGTGTCGTCCACGGTGATTTCAACCGGCTCACTGTCAGCGTTTTCGCCAACAACAGCGGCGGTTGCGGCGCTGGGCAGCAACTCCTTCATGTTGTACAGCAGCATATCCAATGCCTGCAGGTTGACGGCACTGCCGCAGAACACGGGGGTGATCTGGCCGGTGCGCACACCTGCGGCCATGCCGGTAACGATCTCTTCGGTGGTGAACGGCTCGCCCTCAAAGAACTTTTCCATCAGGGTCTCGTCGGTTTCGGCAATGGCTTCGTACATAGCCTGGATCAGGCCCTCAAAGCGGTGGCCGATATCGGGCAGGTCGATCTGCACCTGTTTGCCGCTTTCGTACTTGAATGCCTTCTGGCTGAACAGGTTGATGTAAGCCACGGTGCCATCGTCCAGGCGGGCAGGCACAACACAGGGGCAGATAGAAGGGCCGAACTTGATTTTCAACTGTTCCAGAATCTTGAAGTAGTCAGAATTTTCAAGGTCAGATTTGGTCACGAACACCATGCGGGCCTTGTTGTTTTTCAGTGCCAGTTTATAGGCCTTTTCTGCGCCGACGGTAACACCGGAACGGCCAGAAACACAGATCAGGACACTTTCCGCAGCGGTGATGCCCTCGGCAGCGCCGGTTTCAAAATCAAACAGGCCGGGAACATCAATCAGGTTGAACTTGGTGCCGTTACTTTCCACGGGAATCACGCTGGAATTCAGCGATGCTTTGCGGCGTGCTTCTTCGGGGTCAAAATCGCTGGCGGTGGTGCCGTCCTCAACACGGCCCATGCGCTCAGTTGCACCGCTCAAATACAGCAGGGATTCGGTCAAAGTCGTTTTGCCGCAGCCTGCGTGGCCGGCCACAAGAATGTTGCGAATGTCCTTACTGGCGTATTCCATTGTCTTACAAACCTCTTTTCGCGCCGGGATAAGCTCTCCCCACCCGGCATATGTATTTATTGTGATGTGGTATGCTCCACATTTGGCATGTTTTTACTTTACCACACTTTTTGCCTAAAATAAACAGTTTTTTTGAATATTTTTGAAAATATTTATGAACGAATAATGAGCGAGCAGGCACGGCGCAAAATTGGTGCGTTGGTGCGTGCAATGGCAGGGCGCTGCCGCCGCCGTGATTTTGCCATAGCAGGAATAGAAATCCGTTCCAAGGGGTACCGCACAATTTCTGCGCTGTTTGGAATAATGCAGGTTTGCTGTCAGCTTTTCTGCCGTTCCAGCCGCACAATGGCCACGGTGATATCATCCTGGCGCGCCCCACTGCGGCGCACAGCGCTGGCGGCAACGGCTTCGGCGGTCTGCTGCGGGCTTTGGCCCAGCCGGGTGCTCAGGGTCAGCTGGTCACACAGCCAGGCGGAGCCATCGCACAAAGCACCGTCGCTGACCATCATCACGGTGTCGCCCACATCCAGCGTTAAGGCGGTGGATCGGCCCGTTACGGTGGGCAGCACCCCCATGGGCAGGCTGGCACCATCCAGCGTGCGCACAACGCCTGCCCGGCATAAAAAGCTGGGGGCCGCCCCCGCTTTGAACAGTCCGGCTCGTCCGGTGTACAGGTCCAGCGTCAGCAGGTCCAGCGTTGCACCGCTTTCCTGCCCTGCGTTTTTCAGGCCCAGTGCCACGTTGACCAGCCGGGCAGCGCTTTCGGCGGCAAACCCGGCCTGC
>OHLF01000373.1_pt1 | contig 15153 bp, 14 predicted proteins | sample 1569001 | NCBI WGS metagenome assembly OHLF01 (sample SAMEA3879541, study PRJEB24766) | human gut metagenome | biome: human-associated habitat; feature: feces | place: USA | collected 1985/1987
TACTCCGCGTCCTCGTCGTCCTCCCGGAGTTCTTTGGCGGTTATCGTTATCTTTTCGTAAGGCCTTGGCTGCTTTATGCTTATCTCACCTCTCATGAGCATATCGAGCAGCGCCATGAAGGTAACTATCATCTCCATCTTTGGTGCATCGTCCTCAAACAGCTCCTCAAAGGGCACGCTGACCTTGTCTCTCAGTACGTCACGTATTTTTACCAGCTGCCGTCGTATTGTGAAGCGGTCATCCATTACCTCCTGAGAGTTTATCTCCCGCTGTTTTTCCTCCCTGCGCTTGTCCATAAGCTCGGCAAAGGCGTCAAACAGACTCTGAACTGAGGATTCCTCCAAGATTATCTCCTGGGGCGGGAGCACAAACTCCTCCGGCAGCTTTGCATATATGCCCCGCGCCCCGTCTAGAAGCGAACGGAGCTTCTCACCCGTTTCTTTTGCCGCCCTGTATTCACGCAGCTGGCGTATGAGGGCATCGGCGGGATCCTCTTCCTCGGTGTTTTCCTTCGGGGGCTTCGGCAGAAGCGACCGGGATTTTATATACACCAGCGTCGCCGCCATGGTAAGGAATTCGCTGGCGGTATCCATATCCAGCGTGTCTATCTGACCCATGTATTCAAGGTACTGGGCGGTTATCTCGGATATGAAAATATCCTTGATATCCACCTCTGCCTGCTCAATAAGGTGAAGCAGCAGATCCAGAGGCCCTTGGAATTCTTTAAGGTTTACCTCGTATGCCATGTTACATCAGCCCTAACAGGCCGTATATGGCTGCACATATGTTCATCATTCCGGACATCAGGAAGTTCACTGCGGATGACATAATGCCGTCCAGCCAGTTGGTCATAAGCAGCACTATAAGTATCACAAAGCCGTACTTCTGCAGGAACATAAACGGCTTTGGACCGATGCTGCGCATAAAAAGGCAGGAGGCCACATGGAAGCCGTCGAGGGGCGGTATAGGCAGTATGTTGAACACGCAGAGGCCCAGATTTATAAAGTAGAAATAATAGAATATGGTGTTGAGGGCGGCGTTGCCGGCCTTGCCTGCCACCATCAGGCCAAAAAATATGAGCATGGTAACAAAAGCCAGCACGAGGTTCATGGCCACGCCTGCCAGAGATACTATTATCTCATCCCTTCTTGGGTGCTTGAAGTTGCGTGTGCTTACGGGCACAGGCTTTGCCCAGCCGAAGCGCACCAGCATCATCATTATGAGTCCTATTAGGTCAATATGGGCAAGGGGATTCAGCGTCATTCTGCCCAAATTGTAAGCGGTAGGATCCCCCAGCTTATATGCGGCATAGGCATGAGCCCACTCATGGAAGGCCAGAGCCACTAAAATGGCCGGCATCCTGTAAAGCAGCTCCATTACATAGGAGCCGAGGGAGCCAGATATTCCGTTTGCGATACTGTTAAGCAATTGCATTTCTCCTATCACAATAGTTGGTTTTATTATACGCTATTGCTCAAAAGTATGCAACCGCAGAGCCTTCAGGCATGCAGCCATTCACAAAGTATCCGCCCTACATAGTGCGCTGTGCCCGCGCGGGGTATATCAGCCGAGGATACCAGTTCCACCCTGGCTATTTGCTCGCCGTCAAGGCTGTAGGTGATGCTGCCCAGCACGTCGTTTTTTGATACCGGCGCTTCCAGCATATCCGGTATGTCTTTATCTGATTGCAGCTCGGCGTTTTTCGGCAGCAGGCACACAACCCCTTCTCTCGCTGTAAGCTCTGCTACGGAAGCTGTTCCGTTTTTTACCTCAACCGCCGCGATGCGCTCGCCCTGTTTTGCCACCGTCTTTATATCGTATGCGGCGAAAGCATATTCCAGCATCGCCTTTGCCTTAGCCGCCCTTTCAGATGAGTTTTTAGCACCTATTACGGCGCAGATAAATACGGCGCTGCCGCGCTTCGCTGAGAATATGCCGCAGTATCCGGCCTCGGCCGATGAGCCGGTAGCTACGCCGTTTGTACCTACGCAGCTCTTTATAAGCTTATTTGAGCTTGCAAGCTCCGTTGTCCTGCCGTCCTCATGCTGTATGCTGTCGTAGAATATGCCGCTGTACAGCGAAAAGCATTCGCTCGTGCTCAGTTTGCCGCCTATCCTTACAAGATCATCGGCTGAAAGCCTGACACTGCCGTTGGCTATTTCTCCGCTTTCCGCCTGTATGCCCATGCTATTCAGCTTTTCTGCCGCCGCCATGGCGCAGGCCTCTATGGAGCCGTATGCCGCCTCGCCCAAGGCATATATGGCGTCCCCCGCGCATATCACCGCCGCCGCTTTTAGGAGCATGGATACCTCGGCGTTCTCGTATGCGTCCAGGAACGCAGTGGGTCCCGGCACCCTTGCCGCCTCGCGGCTGACGGTGACTTTATCCGTAAGCGCCAGCCCGCCGCCGTCTATTTTATCGCAGGCAGCCAGCAGCAGCGGCAGCCGCCCCAGACCTCCCACCTCCAGCCTTTCGGCCGAATTGTATTCAATTATGCTCTGACCATCCTGGCTGCACAGCACAGCCGCCTTCATGCCGGATACGTCCACCGGATATTCCTCACCGTATGCCGCTCCAAAGCTTATGAGCAGTACCACAGCCAACAGCGTCCCCGCCAACCTTTTACCCATAAAAAGACCTCCTTTGCCGTTATTTAATAATATTAGGCAAAGGGGGCCATTATTGCGCCATGTATTAAATTTTTACTGTATTTCCTTCAGGAAGGAGGTACCTGTTCTCCAGGATTCGCCTGTTATATACTCATATACGGTACAGCCTATATCGGCAAAGGTCTCTCGTGTGCCTATTGTCACGCCTTCCTTAAGCTTTTTACCATACACCAGTATAGGTATATACTCCCGGGTATGGTCAGTTCCGGGGAAAGTGGGATCGCAGCCATGGTCGGCAGTAACTATGAGTATATCCTCGTCGGTCATCGCACCCATTATCTCCGGCAGCTTGCTGTCAAAATACTCCAGAGCCTTGCCGTAGCCCTCTACGTCGTTGCGGTGTCCGTACAGCGCATCGGTATCCACCAGATTGGTAAATATAAAGCTTCCGACGCCGTTCTTCAGGAAATCTATGGTGGCCTCAATGCCTGCCGGGTTGTTGGTGGTATGATTTACGGTGGTTATGCCCCGCTTGTGGAATATATCCTCTATCTTGCCAACGGCCACAGTCTCAAAGCCCTTTGCGGTAAGGCCGTCCAATATGGTGTCCTCTATTGGAGGTATGGCGTAATCCCTGCGGTGCTCCGTGCGGGTATACTTACCGTTTCCGCCTACGAACGGACGTGCGATGACGCGGCCCACAAGGTCGTCGCCAACCAGTATCTCCCTTGCCTTTTGGCACATGGAGTACAGCTCATCGAGAGGTATTACATCCTCATGGGCGGCTATCTGAAATACGCTGTCCGCGGAGGTGTATATTATCGGCTTGCCGGTCGCTACATGTTCATCGCCCAGCTCCTGAATTATAACGGTGCCTGAGGCAACGCAGTTGCCAAGGGTGCCGCGGCCTATGGCCTTCTCGAATTTATCCATTATATGTTTGGGAAAACCGTTAGGATAGGTCTTGAAAGGATTATCCATTATGATGCCGGCCATCTCCCAATGACCGCAGGTCGTATCCTTTGCCTTGGTTTTTTCCATCGCCCTGCCATAGCAGCCTATTATCTTTCCGTCGTATCCGCCCAGTTCGGCGCCTTCTATATTGCCTATACCGAAAGAGCGCATATTGGGTATATCCAGATGACCGCGCTTTTTATATATGTTGCAGAATGTATTCGCTCCCACGTCGCCGAACTCAGCGGCATCCGGAAGGTAGCCTATGCCGGCGCTGTCAAGCACAATTATAGTTGCTCTTTTCCTTGCCATTATTTTAAGTTCCCTTCGTTATGCATTTTCTTTTGTGCTATGATTTTACCACCGGTCGACGGCTCCGTCAAATCATTTGGATAGCATGGCTACCATCCTTATGACGGAAGGCAGCACTATCCCCTCCGTTAATGCGCCCGCCGCGAACAGCGCCATCTTCATTCCCAGCGCCTCCCCCTTGGTTACGCTCTTTTCCGAAGACCTGACTATAAGCCCCATACAAAGGCACAGCCCTCCCATGAAGGACAGGGCTATTATCGGTATACCAATAAGCCCAGGCCAGTCCTCTATCACGGTTCGGGTAAAAAGACCCATTAAAAACGATTTTATCCATAACGCCGTTGTTTTAAGGATACTGCCCGGCAACACGTCCTTAGCTATCGCCGCCATCGAGTACAGCATAGCCGCAGACAGCAGCCCATATCCCGACAGCCTCAAAAGCCCAGCTCCGCTCATCTCGCCTATGGCGCTTATGGCGGCAGCCGTATATCCCTCGCATTGCCACTCCATCGAAGCTCCGGCTGCAAATGCCATAACCGCTGCAAAGGCATATATGTACCACCGCCGTCCAAGGTAGCGCATTAAATCACCCTTCCTTTCAACTCATAACAAAATATATGAGCGCGGGACGGGATTTAAGACATATTGTATTTATGTTCTTTAACTGTGGCGCAGATGGGTAACTATTCTGTCAGTTATGTTCGCTATGAATTCCTTATTGGTAGGCCGGCCGTTTGACTGGCTTACAGTGTTGCCAAAGTATCTGTGTTGGGCTTCTATGTTTCCGCGGCTCCACGCCGCTTCTATGGCGGTTCTAATGTTGCGCTCCACTCTTTTAGGAGTAGTTACGAAGCATTCCGCCACGTACTGATATACATCCTGCGACAGATTTATCTGATAAAGGCTGTTTTCCACACAGTAAAGTATGGATTTGCGGAGCTGGGCATATCCAATAAGGTTTACAGGAATGCCTATCACTCTGAAGAAGTTGTTCGCCATGTTCTCCGCCATTACCGCGTATTCGCATTTTCGCTGCTCGTCCCTTATAGTTCTGCCTGCTTCGTCGTCCATAGTAAGATCCAGAATCCTATGGTAAACCATTGCAGGAGGATTGCTGCTGTGTATTATAAATGCCGCGCCCAGCGCCTGATAAATATTTATCAGGCTGTCATCCAGTATGGGCGTTATAACTACCACTCTGGTATCTTTCGTCTCAGGGCAGTTGCGTATGGTGCTTAGTATCTCTATGCCATCGCTCCCTGCCATAGTCGCATTGAGTATCACGAGATCAGGCTTGTTTTCTTTTACATTGTCAACAGCAGACCTCGGGTCATGCACCGGCGGCAGCACATCAAAGCATCCCGAATCTTTCAGCAGCCCTATTAACTCAGTGCAGTAATTAGCGTAATCTTTTACTACAAGTATTTTTGTTTTACTCATTTTCATACAACGAAACTTCCTGCAAAAAAATAGACCTTAACACGTGTAATTCCAATATAGCACATTTCGGCCATTTTTTAAACAGCAAACCGCAATTATTTTCCAATTTTTACAGTATCTTTTCGCTAACCCTGTTCATCCACCAAGAATATATACAGTAGCCGCACTTCGCGTCGTTCACAAACACATGAGTAACAGCGCCTATCAGCTTTCCATCCTGCATTACGGGGCTGCCGCTCATGCCCTGAACGATCCCTCCCGTCTTTGCGATGAGTTCCCTGTCCGTTATCCTTATTACCATACCCTTGCCGCTCATCTCCTTTTGCGGATACAGCTTGATTATCTCGCACTCGTAAGCGCATATTCCGCGGTCATCCACAGTAGACAGTATCTCAGCCTTTCCGGTATGCACCTCGTCAGGGTATGCCAGTTTTACGCCGTTTGGGTATATTGGGTTGACGGGTATTTCGTCCATCTCACCGTACAGACCGTATTCGCAGTTTAGTTCTATGCTGCCCAACTGTCTGCTTGCCGTTGAAAACGAGCCTATTACCTCGCCCGGTATACCGTTGCTGCCAGCTGATACGCCTATTATGCTGGATTCAACTATGCTGCCGCTGCCTACATCTATTATGGCGCCTGTATCTATATCCGTTATAGGGTGGCCGAGCGCTCCGTATCTGAGCGACGACATATTGCAAAAGGACAGCGTACCAATGCCCGAGGTACTGTCCCTCACCCACATACCTGCCCGGTATGTGTCGTTTTCCGGATCCTTAACGGGAGTAAGCGCGACAGTCAGCTGCTGCCCGTCGCGACGAACAGTCACCGTCAGCTCCCCGCCTTTAGAGCAAAGCTCGCTCAGATGCAGCGAATCCCGCACAGTCTCGCCGTTGACCGCAGTTATGACGTCTCCGGCCCTTATGCCGGCAGACGCCGCCGGGCATATTTGCGCAGTTTCGGATATGCTGCCCAGGCCCACCACCAGCGCCCCGTCTGTATATATGGATACGCCTATGGGCATCCCTCCCGGCATTACGGTTATGTCCTGCCGTTCGCCGTACTCTATGGTCTTTATTGGTATAGCGCCGAAAAGGCGAATGCTGGCGCTGCCGCTTTTTCCGGAGAGCGTCTCGGAAAGGTTTTCCGAAACATATACATCCCTGTCGCCCATACTGAGGCTTAGCGGTCCGCTCAGGCTCCGGCATATATTTTCCAGCTGATCGGTGGATACGCTGTTGGACAGCCCGCGCACATAACTCATCTGCTCGCCTGAATTAAAGCAGACGAGCGTCACACACAGCGCCAGACCTATGCATTTCGCAAGATTTTGCCAGAGTCTTTTCATATATACACCGCCTTAAAGAATAAAAATAAACACCGCGAAGCAACTTCGCAGTGTTTATGATTTGTAATGCCGATGTATTTTATTATTTATTTTTACGACGCTTTTGCTTGATTTCTTCAGAGTGGGTTATCAGTTCCCTGGCGTGCTCGTAGGCTAGCTTTGAATCCTCCATGCCGCTCATCATACGGGCGATGTATTCGTACCGTTCCTCCATTTCCAGCCGCTTCAGGCTTGTTCTGGTAGTCTGTCCATCGTCCTGCTTCTGCACCATAAAGTGTACGTCCGCAAGGGCCGCTATCTGGGGCAGATGTGTCACGCAAAGCACCTGATGATTATCCGCTATGCTCACCATCTTTTCGCCCACCACCGCGGCTATGTGGCCGCTTATACCCGTATCTATTTCGTCGAATATCAGCGTGGGTATGGAATCCGCATTGGCGGCAATAGCCTTGAATGCCAGCATTATGCGTGACATCTCTCCGCCGGACGCTACTTTTTCAAGGGGCTTCAGGCTTTCGCCCGGGTTGGCGGAAAGCATGAATTCCACCCTGTCCATGCCGTTCTGTCCCGGCTCCGTGAGCGGGTCAATTCTGACCTCGAACCGCGCCTTTTCCATGCCAAGATCCTTCAGGTGGCTCAGCAGCTCACCTTGCAGCTTTTCTGCCTCTGTGCGTCGTATATCCGTAAGCGCGGCCGCTTCAGCCCTGTAGAGCTTTTCCTTATCCGCAAGCTGTTTTTGCAGTTTTTCCCGCTTTTCCTGCGCGCCCTCCAGCTGCCCGAGACGTTCCGACGCCCGCTCGCCGAAGGCGATAACATCTTCTACCTCTGGACCGTATTTCTTTTTGAGGTTTGAATAGATCTCGAGCCGCTGCTCTATCTGATCTATCCTGCCCGGCTCAAAGTCGAAGGAGTCACGCATGTCCCTGAGCGTATAGCCTATATCCTCGATGGTATAATACGCCTCGTTGAGCCGCTTTGACAGCTCGCCGTACTCTGTCGATATGCCTGATATATCCTTCATGGCAGATACGGCTTGGCTGAGAAGCCCCACGGCCCCTTCGTCTCCGGAGACAGCCTCGGAGCTCTTCTGCAGCGACGTCATTATACGTTCTGCATTGATAAGCACCGCCCGCTCCTCCGTGAGCTTCTGCTCTTCATCGGCAGTGAGCCGTGCATTTTCTATCTCGTTTATCTGATATCTTAATATGTCCGCTTCCCGGGCCCGCTCGTCCTCGGAGCCGAAGCCGCCCAAAAGCTCTGACTGTATAGCCTTGCATTCGGAATAAAGCCCCGCCACTTTTTCGCGTTGAGCCCTATCCCTTTCCCCTGCGAAAGAATCCAGAAACCTTATATGCCGCGACTGCATGAGCAGCGACTGGTGTTCATGCTGACCGTGAACATCCACCAGCAGGTCTGTTATCTGCTTAAGCGTAGCAAGGTTAACGAGCGTACCATTTATGCGGCATACGTTTTTGCCCGAAGCCGACAGCTCACGGGATATTATCAGACCGTCGTCCTCCAGCTCATTCTGCCGCAGCATGGACTTTACGGCTTCCTCGCCTTCTATATCGAACTCCGCCTCTACAGACGCCTTTTCCGCTCCCGTGGTTATGAGCTCCCTGCTTGCCCGCTCTCCCAGCGCCAGATTTACAGCGTCAATAATGATGGATTTACCGGCGCCGGTCTCCCCGGTAAGCACGTTAAGCCCATTGTCGAAATCCATATCCAGCCGCTCTATCAAAGCGACGTTTTTTATAGACAGCCTTTTTAACATTAACCTCTCCGCCGCAGTTAGGCCTTGAGCATATCCTGAAAGCGCTTTATAAGCTCAGGGGTGACAGCCGGGTCCTTTACGGCAACAAAAATAGTATTATCTCCGGCCATAGTGCCTACTATGTCATCGAGACGCATAGAATCTATAGCTTCCGCCGCAGCAGGAGCCGTGCCGGTAATGGTCTTTATGACTATAAGATTTCCCGCTTCGGCCATGGATACAACCGAATGGGCAAATATGCTTATGAATCTATCCTTGAGCCCCGCCTCTGCCTTATCGACCGTAGCATATTTATAGGAGCCGCTTTCGGTCAATACCTTTATAAGCCTCAGATCCTTTATGTCGCGGGATACTGTGGCCTGCGTCACCTTTACTCCTCTGTCATTGAGCATTGAGGCAAGCTCATCCTGCGTATTGATATCGTACTGGTCAATAAGCTCGAGTATCATGGAATGCCGTGCAGATTTCATTACTTCACTCCTCCGTCAGCTATGATTTTTTCTCTTGTATATCGTATATTCGCGATTGTCCGCTTCGCGAAAAATAAATACGTATTTATCAGGAAAGCTTATTTCGTATGAGTGAATAAAGATTCCGATCGCCGAGCCTTATAAAGCGTACGCTGCGCCGGCTTCTGCATATTCTTACCATGTCCCCGGGCACTATGCGCTCCGTGGATACGCCGTCCATTCCCAGGAAACCCTCCTGTTTTATGGAAAGCTCTATTACGGAATCCCCGGGCGCAATTATAGGCCTGAAGGCCAGTGTATGAGGGCATATTGGGTTGATTATCACAACGTCGGTGTTAGGAGCGATTACCGGACCTCCGGCTGAGATAGAATAGCCCGTGGAACCGGTCGGCGTAGCTACTATAAGGCCGTCACAGGAGACCGTTCCAGCATCTATGCCGTTCACATTTACAGTAATCGATACTACGCCGGAGAACTTTTTTCTGTACAAAACCGCCTCGTTAAGGCAGTCCTTAGCGGCGCAGTCATTCACGCTGCATGAGAGCATCATGCATTTATCCGTGCGGTACTGCTCGCTCTCTATAGCGTCCAGCGCGTCGGATATGCCCTCTACATCTATCTCGCTCAGGAATCCTATGCGGCCAAAGTTTATGCCAAGTATGGGTATGTCGTGCTCGGCGGCGTATCCTGCCGCATGAAGTATTGTGCCGTCTCCGCCTATGGCTATCATGAGGCCGGGAACCTGCTCCTGTATCGTCTCATAGCCGATGAATTCCTCCATATTTGCGAAGGATCTGTCTATAAAGCACTTAATGCCCCGGCTCCTTGCTACGCCGTAAACAGAGCTTACTGCGGCCAGTGCGCCTTCATTATTGGGGTTTGCAAATATGCCAATGCTCTGGATTCGCATTTAACTTTAAAGCTCCTCTGTAAATTGAAAAAGTGTTTTTATAAATCGCGACGGTTGGCATATGGACTTTTTATGATAATATGCTCGTCAGCAAAAGAATAATTGTAATGTACATTAATTGTATGCATATTATCGTCATATTTCAAGTATAAATATTATTTTCTTGAAAAAAATATGCATCAGGCCAACTCACCGTGCGCCATATCCACAATATGCGGTATGTCGGCCAATACCTCTGTACCTCCTGCTGTGCCGCTTTTTTCCATCAACAGCAGGAACTCTATGTTCCCCTTCGGCCCGGTTATGGGAGAATAATCTATCTGACGTATAGAGAACCCTGTGTCCAGGGCAAAACGGGCGGTATCCTCCACTACCTGACGGTGTGTATCCTTATCCCTCACCACGCCGTTTTTGCCTACCCGGCCTCGGCCCGCCTCAAACTGCGGCTTTACGAGTATGACTGCCTGTGCTCCTTCGCGAAGGCTTTTATATATACCGGGCAGTATCAGCTTAACTGATATAAATGAAACGTCCATTGAGGCAAAGTCAGGAGCCTCTGTAAACCAGTCCGGTTCCATATTGCGGGCGTTTGTGCGCTCCATCACTACGACCCTCGGATCGTTTCTCAGCTTCCAGTCCAGCTGTCCGTAGCCCACATCTATGGCGTATACCTTTTTTGCGCCGTTTTGCAGCATGCAGTCGGTAAAGCCGCCGGTAGATGCACCGATGTCCATGCAGACCTTGCCGTTGGGGGTAAGCGGGAAGCACTTCATGGCCTTTTCCAGCTTTAAGCCGCCGCGGCTGACATAGCCGATATCGTGACCGCGAACCTCGACCACGGCGTCCTCCTTGATCATCTCACCGGCCTTGTCCACCTTTTGCTGGTTGACAAAAACCACACCGGCCATAATAAGAGCCTTGGCACGCTCCCGGCTCTGCACAAGACCGTTCTGCACAAGATATTGATCTAACCGAATTTTCACAGTTCGTTTTCTCCTTTCGTAAGGGCTGCCCGGACTGCCTGCACAAGATCCTCAGCGTCTAGACCGGTGCACTGCTTGATCTGCGGAACGATCGCGTGCGGCAGGCAGGCTGTGCGGACGGCACGGTGCAAGAAGCAGCCGTTCCAGCCCTTTTGCTGCAAAGCACAGGCCAGATGCTCGCCGATTCCACCCACGGCAACGCACTCCTCTGCAAACAGCACGATTTTATATTTTGACACAATATCGATAAGTTTATCTGTAAAGGGATATAGCTTTACAAGCTTTAAAACATCAGCATTCAGCGATGCTTCGCTCAATTTTTCAGAGGCCTCCAACAGATCCTCCAATTCGTCTGCATAGCTGACCAGAAGGATCTCTGCCCCGGGCGTCTGCTGCAAAAAGTCATATTCCTGCTTTGTGCAGGGATACTGCGCCAGCCTTGCGCTCTCGCCGCCGCGAGGGTAACGGATGGCCCGAGGGCCGGAGACCGTGTCCTGCAGCAAATAGTGCAGCCAGTATTGCAGTTCCTCGTAATTGGAAGGTGCATAGACCGGAATGCCGATCTGGCTGAGGAAGGCCGCATCATAGATGCCCTGATGGGTCTCGCCGTCTGCAGGGACAAAGCCGGCGCGGTCAATGGCAAAGACCACATTCTCCTTTAACAGATTGACATCGTGGATGATCTGGTCATAGGAGCGCTGCAGGAAGGTGGAATAGATGCACACCACCGGCAGCATTCCTTGACTGGCAAGACCTGCAGCAAAGGTGACCGCGTGCTGCTCTGCCATGCCCACATCAAAGAAGCGCTGCGGGTGGCGGTGGGCAAAAAATTGCAGCCCGGTACCGTACTTCATGGCAGCGGTGATCGCGCAGAGCTTCGGGTTTTGTGTTCCCTCCTGCACCAGCAGCTTGCCAAAAACAGTAGAGAAGGATTCCTTGGGTGCGACCTCCGGATCCGGCATTCCATCCGGGTCAAAGGCAGATACACCGTGATAGTTGCCCGGGTTCATCTCTGCCGGCTGATAGCCCTTGCCTTTTTTAGTCACAACGTGCAAAAAATGCGGGCCAGGCCGCTGGTAGATCGAGCGCAGGGTACGTTCCAGCTCCTCCACATTGTGACCGTCCACCGGGCCGATGTACTCAAAGCCCATATCCTCGAACATGGTGGAGTGGTACATAGCGCGGCGCACCAGAGTTTTAGCGCCAATCAGAGACTTTTTCATCGGCGTGCCGATCAATGGCACACCATCCAGAAAGTTGCGCACATTATCCTTGGCATCATAGTAGGCCGTAGTCGTGCGCAGATGGGTCAGATACCGCGCCAGTGCACCTACATTTTTAGAGATGGACATCTTGTTATCGTTCAGGATCACAAGCAGATTGTCCAGCCCGCCAATATTGTTCATCCCCTCATACACCATGCCGCCGGTAAAAGCGCCATCGCCGATCACCGCCACCACAAGCCCGGGCTCATGCTTGATCTTTTTGGCCCAAGCCATACCAATAGCGAGTGAAAGCGCCGTATTGCCATGTCCGGCAATAAAGGCATCGTGCACACTTTCGTGAGGATTGGGAAAGCCGGAAATGCCATCCAGCTGCCGCAAATGGTCAAACTGTTTCCGGCGCCCGGTAAGCAGCTTGTGGGTGTAGCACTGATGCCCCACATCAAAAACGATCTTATCCTTGGGCGTTTCCAGCACACGGTGCAACGCCACGGTCAGCTCTACGGTGCCAAGATTAGAGGCCAGATGGCCACCTGTCTTGGAGATATTTTTCAGCAAAAAATGCCGTATCTCTGCGCAAAGTTTTTCCACCTGCTGCGCATTCAGCTTTTTAAGATCGCTGGGCTGATCGATCTTGTCCAGCAGCAACGATTCCATATTCACACGTCCTTTATGCGTTTGTACTTTGGGCGTCTCTGACGCCTTTTACACGACCGGGAACAGAAAGCCCACCAGGGAGCCGAGCAGTACGCCCGCCACGACCTGCAGCGGCGTGTGGCCGACCATTTCCTTCAGGTGCATATTCTGCAAAAAGGGAGCGTTTTTCTCGCTTACATCGATCCACTGGGCAATCATCTGGTTCAGCACCTTTGCCTGTTCACCGGTCTCGTGCCGGACGCCCATGGCATCGTGCATGGTGATGATAGCCACCACACAGGCCACCGCAAAAATCGGCGAGGAAACCCCAGCGCTGCGCCCGGTAACGATGGCCATGGCACAGACGGTCGCGCTGTGTGCACTGGGCATACCGCCATCGCCCCACATCCGCTCTAGCTGGAACTTGCCCAGCAAAACAAAGTTAATGATGGTTTTCAGCACCTGTGCAATGAACCAGCTGAGGAGCGATGCGGTCAATATCTGATTGGCCGATAAGATGTTTTGAATGAACTGCATATCCGTATTCCCTTTTCTTTAGTTTTTGCGCACCAGCAGTTGTTGTGCCAGCTGCTGCAAAAAAGCCGCCTTTACGCCAAAATGCTGTTGCAGATCACAGCAGATCTGCTCGTTCAGCTTTTGTGCCAGCGCCATGGCACCGTCTGCGCCGTATAGGGCGACGAAGGTGGTCTTGCCGTTTTCACTGTCACTGCCGATAGGCTTGCCCAGCTGCTCCGGGGTGCTGGTAACATCCAGCACGTCATCTACGATCTGGAACACCAGCCCCAGCCCGTATGCGTAGGAGGCCAGTATCTCGCACTGCTGCGGCGTTGCTTCGGCTGCAGCAGCACCCATCTGAACGGCGGCGTTGATCAGTGCACCGGTCTTGTTGCGGTGGATGAGGCGCAGCTGCTCTTCAGTAGCCGCCAGTGCCTCATATTTCAGATCTAGTTCCTGCCCATAGACCATGCCGCGACTGCCCGCACCTGCGCCCAATGCACGGGCGGCTGCCACGCAGACCTGCGGCGTAGCGGGTGCGTTTGCAATCACCTCAAAAGCCTCGGTCAGCAACACATCACCGGCCAGCATTGCCGTGGACTCACTGAAGGCTTTGTGGCAGGAGGGGCGTCCCCTGCGCAGATCATCGTTGTCCATACAGGGCAGATCATCGTGGATCAACGAGTAGCAATGTAGCATCTCCACGGCTGCCGCGAACTGTGCGGCAGCCTGCATCTCGCCGCCCAGCATATCGCAGACGCTGAGCGTCAGAATTGCGCGGATGCGCTTTCCACCGCCCAGCAAGCTGTAACGGGCGGCTCTGCATACCTCCGATTCCTCGGGCAGAAAACGGGCGCTGGCAGCATCCAACGCAGCCGTAGCCTGCAGCAGATATTCCTGATATTGCGCCTTGTATTCCATTATTCTTCCTCCTGCTCCTGCGGGGTGTCTACGGTCTCGGCGATCTTTACACTGATCTCCTCGATCTGCAGCGACGTCTTTTCCAACGTTGCATGGCAGTACTGCATCAGGGAGGCAGCTTCCGCATACAGCTTGACGGAATCTGCCAGCGAGGTATCCTCCTGCTGCATCTGTGCAAGGATCACGTTCAGCCGATCCATTCCTTCTTCAAAGCTTTTGGGTGCTCTCATTGATCTCCTCCACCGTTTCCACACGGCATCGTGCCTGATATTGCCGGCTGCGCACGCAGATGGTCTGCTCCGGCTGCAGCTGCTCCACGGTGCAGACTTTTCCCTTTGCGTCAGTCACAAGGGCATAGCCACGGGCCAGCACACGGTATGGATCCAACGATGCTGCCAGTTCAGCTGCGTGCTGAAGCTGCATATATTTTCCATTCATACGCGCTTTTTGCCGCATCAGGATGGCCTGCTGCATCTGTTGCAGACGGTTTGAATACTGCTGTAAGATTTTGCCTGGCGCATTTTGCTCCAACAAAAAGTTGTATTGCTCCAGACTATTATAGCACAACGTAAGCCGTTTTTGTATATTTTTGCGAATATTTTCTTCAATATTTTCAAAAATGCGCTGCTGCTCCTCCCGATCCGGCACTGCAAGTTCTGCGGCAGCGGACGGTGTAGGTGCACGCTGATCGGCTACAAAGTCCAGAATGGTGTAGTCGATCTCGTGCCCGATGGCGCTGATCAGCGGCGTTTTGCAGCGAAATGCTGCCCGGGCGATCTCCTCAGCGTTGAACACCCACAGGTCTTCCCTGCTGCCGCCGCCCCGGGCTACGATGATCTCGTCTACCCGCCCGCTTTGATCCAGCGTGCGGATGGCGGCAGCGATCTGCCGGGCGGCCTCAAAGCCCTGCACCGTTACCGGGCACAACAGCAGCCGGACGGACGGCCAGCGGCGGCTGATCACGTTGCGGATATCCTGCAATGCCGCCCCGGTTTTGCTGGTGACGACACCGATGCACTTGGGGTATGCTGGCAACGGCTTTTTGTGCGTCGGGTCG
>OHLF01000376.1_pt1 | contig 14952 bp, 15 predicted proteins | sample 1569001 | NCBI WGS metagenome assembly OHLF01 (sample SAMEA3879541, study PRJEB24766) | human gut metagenome | biome: human-associated habitat; feature: feces | place: USA | collected 1985/1987
GCATTGTACACTGACACATGGCAGTTTCTTGCAACAATAATCTTTCCTTTTCTTTTTGTTGCACCGCATATAGCTGATAATATTCCTGCTGTACTTCCATTTACAAGCATCAGTGTTTTATCTGCTCCATACAATTTTGCTGCCCTGTCAGACGCATTTTTAATAATACCATCCGCATTATGCATATTATCAAATCCGTCAATCTCGGTAATATCAAGTTCTGAAGTACTTGCATATTCAGTATTGCGCTTTCCTCCCGGCATATGCATTGGCACATAACCAGCTTTTGAATACTCTTCAAGTTTTTCCAGAATATCTATATTTCCCATCAATACAACTCCATTATCTCTTATTCTGTAACCATAAGCTTTACTGTTACTTCATCATGGCTTCCAATTGCATCTGTAACTTCATACTTAATATCATAAGTACCTGTCTGGTCAAATGTATATCTTCCAACAGTCACAATCTTTGCAGTAATATCATTACCACAAGTATCAGTTGCAGTAACCCCTGTCATTACATCTACACTCTGACCAATCTTTGTCTGAATGTCCTTTGCCCCTTCTATCTTAGCACTATAAGCATTCCACGGATTATTCTCGTCAGGGTCTGTAGGATCCCAGCCGGCATATGCACTGTCCTCTGGAATCTTTATAGAATCCGGCTTACCAAGTGGTCCAGGATTAACTGCATCATCATATATAGTTACACCTGTTCCCGATGGACAGTTATCATATATCCACTTTACATCCCTAACGCACATTCTAACGCATCCAAGAGAAGCATAATCACCAAGCTTATTGTACTGTCCATCCTCCAGATCACCCTTATTCATTGAATAATATGGAACAGAATGGAACAGATAACCTCCACTTATTCTGAATGCATAACGTCCATAAGTACCATCAACCATATATCCCCATTCGTACTTATCTGATGTTACATAATTCTCACCCACAATAGTTTCGTCGCCTGCTTTTCCACATGATGTTGCAAATGCTTTGACTGGTATAGTGTATTCTCCATTCTCATCAATCCCATACACTGTAGCACAGTTAGCAGCTCTGTTTACTTTAATAAAATATGGAAGATAAACTCCTTCTGGTGCAATGTATTCTTGTTCTTTTGATTCAGGCTCTTTATTATCAATCCACACAACTTCCCTTGCCGCTGTTGTCTCTTCTGTTGAAACAACTGTCTGTTCATCATTACTCCCATGATTATCATCCTGTTTTTCATTATTATAATGATACAACATAATTCCAGCAGTTACTGCTCCTGCAATAGCAATCACAGCAACAGCAATAAATATAACAAGTGTCAGATTTCTCCTGAACCATGACTTTCTTCTTTTTAAATATTTATAATTAATGTTTCCTTTTGACATAATATCCTCCTTTGTCCATTACAAAAAATTAATATGTGTTTATAAATGTTTTTAACGCAAAAAAAGCTGTTTCATCACGAAACAGCTTTAAGTGCCTAGAACCGGAATCGAACCAGTGACACGAGGATTTTCAGTCCTCTGCTCTACCGACTGAGCTATCTGGGCATACACAATATTTTGTGCGAGTTGCGGGGGCAGGATTTGAACCTACGACCTTCGGGTTATGAGCCCGACGAGCTTCCAGACTGCTCCATCCCGCGATATCCTATTTTTGTACTTGATTTCTCAAGTAAAGCCGATGATCGGACTCGAACCGATAACCTGCTGATTACAAATCAGCTGCTCTGCCAATTGAGCCACATCGGCTTAAAAAAATGGGACCTACAGGGCTCGAACCTGTGACCCTCTGCTTGTAAGGCAGATGCTCTCCCAGCTGAGCTAAGATCCCAAAATTCATATCTATATCGCAGTGCTTTTCGCAACCTGCTTGACTATTATATTACTAAAGTCTTAACTTTGTCAACACTTTTTTATAAATTATCTAATTTTTTATTTCACCTATATTTTCTATGTCCCAAAGCAGAATCATACGCTCGTTTTTGTCATTAACTGCTTTAATACATAATGTCTGGTCAACTACAAGATAATCTGCATCCAGCACCTTATAAACCGTAGGAATAACAATCTCGTTACTGAGTACGCCTCTTCCCACGTTGTAAAAACGCAGCTTCGTACCCGCTATATATTCGTCCGATGTAAGAAGATATGGACTTCCACTGTAAAATTTCATATTATTCTTTTCATGTGCATCATCAAGTGTAAAAATATCTTTAAGTCTCGGTCTGCTGAAATTGTATACATACACATCAGCATCTTCTTCTCCCGATGTCGTGAGATAAGCATCTCCCGCACAATACAGTCCATTTTCTGCCTTACAGATTATCGTTCTTTTCTGATTTCCGATATCAAGTCTTTCGTAAAACGAACCTTTATCTCCACTGCAAAGAACAGCTATGTAATTTCCGTTATTCTCTATATATTCTACCTGTACATCCTTGTAAACGTCATCATATTCATATACAGAAACGATTTTACCCGTATTAATAATGTATTTGTATATATTATTATCGCCTTCCACTGTACAGTATAAACAGTCTCCTCCGTCGGAAACCGCAAAACTTTCCATTTCTAAATCAAAAACAAGATTTTCAAAACTGCCGTTCAAAACATCATAAGAGGTGAAATATCCGTTGACATAATCATACGAATACACAAATCCCGTGCCTGTAACATTTAATGTTGTATCCATCGAAACAGCTTTATCAGTCTTTAAAGAGCTCACTTCACTACCTGTAGAAATCTTATATGCAGATAAAACCGACTCTTCATCACCTGTATACAGTACAAGCAATCCGTCGTCTCCGTAAGCTTCTATGTCCACAAGGCTGTATCCTTCCTTTGAATAAATATCGGTGGCATCATATAATGAGTTCACAGTTTCAAGAGGTTCTCCGGCAATTTTTTTATCAAAACGTGTTATGTTGGATTCAGATGTTTCGGTAGGGTCGGTGAATGTAATCGACGTTTTATTCCCACATGCCGTAAGCGAAATAGTCATTGCAACGAAAACCATTGTAAAAAGAATTTTTTTACGCATACCATAATACCTCCTGATTTACTTATTTAATACAAAGGTCCTGTCCGATATCCTATAGACAAGATTTAATGACATTATAACCATAACCGAAGTCAGGATCCCGGACGCAACAACAAATATAATACTGTCTGCCCTTACAAAAATACATCCATAGCAGAGTGCATACATCAAAAGTGATGGCATATAATATCTGAAACTTCTTACAGTTCCGTCTGCATTATAAGGCTGGAACATATAATATGTAAATAATCCAAATATTGAAAAAAACAGTCCCATAAAAACAATGCATATAATAATCTGTGCGGTAATCACATACACCTGACATATACATCCCAGAATAAAATAAGAAGCAGCCAGTGCGATTATAGGAACCGCATTTATTTTTAAAATATTATAAAGACAGAATATAAAATTACCGGCAAGTCCCTCTCCTGTGTTGTCCTTTCTCAATATATGTATATCGCAATTTGTAAACAAATCCCTGCAATACCCGGAACAATTGCAAAGGCAATACATAACTAAAGCAAGCAAAGGCAATGAATACGATATAACTGTCCCGACAGCATCCTTGTTGCCCATTTCAACAGCAAGAACGCCAAGTACAAAGAAAATTGCTATAATTATAACTTTAATCATATTATTATATATTGCTTTTCCCGATGTCCTTTTAAAATAAAGATGAAAAAGTCTCTTATCTCCGGTATAGGATTTCATTCCTTCATTGGAATTATAAGATATCCAGTCTTTTTCTCCATCTTCTGTTTCATCAAACTGTTCTTCCGTATATACTCTTGATATAATCTTTTCGTAATTTCTGTAGGTCCATACATAATATGTAAAAACACTTCCGGTTCCAAGTATTGCAGCCACCCATATAGAATCAAAGATTCTTATATATGCAGCGGGAACGCAGCCTCTTACATAAGGGACAAAATACGCCACAAACAATCCGGCTAACATAAGCAGGAGAAATGCGCCTTTATGGTCTGCAAACCTCTTACCGGTCATCTTAAAGATAAGTATGTTAATGCATTCCCCGACACTCCTTGACAGGCATATAATAATCACAAGATAAAAAGCTTTAACATAATTCATGCCAAGAATCGTAAATGCGCTCCAGAATCCAAGCAGTTCCGTAACAAGCCTGTATATAAATTTCACCCTGAAATATATCACAGGTCTGACTCTTAATATTTTTAATGTACAATAAGAATCTTTATTAACATCAAAAATGCCCGAATGTATAATCGAACCTATCACGCAGGTAAGAACCAGTGTAAAAAACACAAAGCAGTCTTCCGTTGAAAAACCGGAAGTTCCCACTGTCGTGATTTTTGAAAAAACCAGCTTTGGTACATACATAAATACCATTACATAAGCATAAATTTTTATAATTTTCCATAAGAAAAACAAGAGTTCACCGGTGACAAACAAGCTTGCCTTTTCCCTGCTCTCGTTTTCTTTTTCTTTATAAAAAGGCAGATCTGCTATAATATTTCCAAGCATATTCGCATGTCTTACAGCTTCTATCCTGATACATTGGAGATATTCTTTAATCATTACCGGTTTCCTCACTTCCACTTAGAACGGTTCTGACATCCTCTGCCGGCAATGACAGAATGTGTCCGTCCTCAAAGCATAAAAATTCATCACAGAATGCCTCAGCTATATCAGGATTTTCCGTCGCAACAATAACAATACGATCTTTTTTAAGGTCATCTATAATTGCTTTCATTCTGTTAATGCGTCTCTTATTGCTGTTCTTAACCGGCTCATCAAATATTATAACGGACGGTTTTAACAAAATAACAGCCAATACCTGTATCTTACGTTTTTCATTATAAGAATATTCTTTTATAAGGTTGTTTCTCTTCGCAACATTAAGCCCGACCATATCAAAATAATCATCAGCCGTTTTGCTTTCTGTTACACAAAGAGGATGTATTTCTATAAGATAATCAAAAAATTCATAACCTGTCATATATTCCGGAACAACCGCAGAATCCGCAACGATTCCGAAATCGCTGTACTTTGTTCTATGCTCTTTCCAATCAGCTTCAATACGGATATATCCTGAATCTATGCCAGTTTCCCCGCATATGCACTTGAGGAATGTAGTCTTGCCGTCATCTTTATTTCCTACTATTCCGTATGAAATACCATGGGAAAATGAAAATGATGCACCATCAAGTATAGTCTTATCGCCATATTTCTTCTTTAAATCACGAACTACAAGTCTCAAAATAATATCCTCCGTAAAGCTATATTTATTATATTTTACCCCTTTAATTATTTTTTGTAAACTGAATTTAGTTATTGGATTTTTCCAAATTAATATGTTATAATAGCTAAGTTTATTTTACATATGAAAGGACAGACGTAATGAAAGCATTTTTCAAAAAATGGTGGCATGGATTACTGGCTCTTTATACTTTTATATATATGCCATGTTTTCTTTATCTGGAAAGACATGTTACCGAAGAAACCGGATTTCATGCAATCCATTGTGCCTTAGATGATCATATTCCGTTTGTGGAATATTTCATTATTCCATACTATTCATGGTTCATCTTTATGGCATTTTTTATCATTTACTTTTTCATACGTTCCCAGGGTGAGTGTGTAAGAATGGGGGCTGCCCTTATAATCGGCATGTCAATTGCCGTAATTATATATTTTGTATTTCCTAACGGGCTTGCCGATTTCAGACCGGAGACTTTTCCCCGCGACAATTTCTGTACAGACCTTGTAAAATTACTGCATAAAGCCGACACTCCGACCAATGTCCTGCCAAGTCTGCATGTATATAATACTTTGGTTATAGAATTCGCTGTATTCAATTCAAAGACCTTCGGCAGACATAAGAAAAAAGTATGCATCATAACAGCAATCTGGGGCTTATTAATATGCGTATCAACGGTTTTCTTAAAACAGCATTCAGTATATGACGTATTGGCTGCAATAGTTCTTGCCGCAATCATTTATCCGATAACATACAAAACAAAATTTTTCAAAAAAATCCAGTAAAAAATAATGCACATCCGATACCGGCACCGGCAAAGGATGTGCATTTTTAAGTATATATTTAGTTAAAATTAAAAATCTTCTTAACAATTCTATATATTCCCGTTGTAAGTAACCTTCCTGTTCTTCCCGGAATATTTATAAAAAATCCCATAGGATTTCTCTTAAGTTTTCTGTAGGTCTCAGGATGAGAGCTCTTAAGATATTTCCATAAATCTTTTTTCTTCTCATAATTCTCTTCCTTTTTGGAAAGATAACACATTACTGAAGAAATTGCCGTTATTATTTCAAGATAATGCTGCATATACTTCCTGCATTTACTGCTTTCAATAATATCCGGATTATAATAATCAATAAGAAGTCTGTTGACCCTTAACTGTTGGTCTATTCTTTTAATCATGACATTTTCATGTACGGACTGGTCATCCCTTCCGATAAAGTACCAGTAAAAATTAACATCCGCATAATACATGCTTTTGACATAAGGGAATGGCTGGAAAACAAAAATATTATCCACATAGAAAGTATGTTTTGGAAGTACAAGTCCACACTCTCTCAATAACTCCGTCCTATAAATTACAGAATGCATTATTATGTACTGGTCCTGTCTGAAATGTCCCATATCTTCCCATGTAAAATATGTATCCGTAGGAAGAATGCTTGTATATCTCATAACTTTCTTACGCTTAACACCTGCTTTATCGTATACATAATTGGATATAAGCATATCAAGAGGATGTTCTTCAAGAATAGCCTTGCGCATAATATCAAGCAGTTTAAGATATGCTTCCCTGCCGACCCTGTCGTCACTGTCAACTACCTTGAAAAAATATCCTGCTGCGTTCTTAAGACCTGTATTGACAGCTTCTCCATGCCCGCCGTTTTCCTGATGTATTACTTTACATATTCTTGGATATTTCTTTTCGTAATTATCAGCAATTTCTGCCGTTCTGTCTGTAGAACCGTCATCTACTATGATAATTTCTACATCCTCACCGCCCACAAGCAGGGATTCTATGCATCTTTTCATATATGCTTCTGAATTATAACAAGGAACTGCTATTGAAAGTATTTTTTTCATAATAACCTCTCTCCAACAAAAGATTTGATTTTTTTATATTTTAGTACGTTTAACCTTATTGTCAATGACGAATAAGATAACAAACAATATGGCAAGTGTCACAACAGATACGAGTGCCAACAATCCCACCGTAAGATTAAATTCTACTCCGGGAAGGAAATTGGTAAGCATAACAGATATGAAATTTGCCGAAACATGGAAAATTACCGGTGCCCATATCGTCTTGAAAATCTCATAAATAAAAGCAAGTATCACTCCGATTGGGAATGCATACACAAACTGCACAAGATTGCCGTGAATAATTCCAAATACCAGACCAGATATAACCATCGCCCATACTGCAGGTGTTACATTCCTCAGACGTTTAAAAATAAGTCCCCGGAATAAGAGCTCTTCTACTATCGGTGCCGCTATTGCAGATGCCATTATCTGTACAAAAAGATTACCTGAATAAGTAATTTTCTCTACAGCCTGATATGCTTTGGAAAATTTCTCAATTCCGGATAGCGAAACAAGTCCGTTAAAACCTATAGCCGCACATATTCCTGCAGGTACAAGCAGAATAAGCCATGTCTTACGGTAATCCGTATATTTAAAATCTCTCTCATAGTATACGTCAAGTCTCGTATCCACTTTCATTATCCAAAGATAAAGCGGAATAAGAACAACACCTCTTATAAGGGTAAAATACAATGCTTTCCCTGTAAGAAATGCTGTAGCTGCGTCAACTATTCCCTGTTCACTCAGATTCTCAAATGCACCGCTTTGCATCTTAACCGCAAAATATACTATGGTTGCACCCAGTTCTATAATCAATTCCACTCCTAAAAAAATAAGAAGCGGATAAATAAGTCTCCATATAAGACTTCCTGTTCGTTCTTTTTTCATATATCTTCCTTATAATAAATTTGAAAGGTCCATATCAATATCCTGTGTGACCGGAATTCCTTTATCTTCGCACTGTGCAACTTCAGGGATAATGGGAATCCTTGCAATAACCGTGGTATTAAGCTCCTTAGCGAGCTTTGCAGCTTTGCTTTTTCCGAATATTTCATATATTCTGTCACAGTCTTCACACTTAAAATAACTATAGTTTTCAATAATTCCCAGTAAAGGAACTGACATCTTCGATGCCATATTAACAGCTTTCATAACTATCATTTTAACAAGATTCTGCGGAGATGTAACCATAACCACTCCGTCTATAGGAATTGACTGGTATACCGTAAGCGGAACATCTCCTGTTCCCGGCGGCATATCTATAAGCAGATAATCAAGACTGCCCCATATTACATCACTGTAAAACTGTTTGATAATTGAGGCCACAACCGGTCCTCTGTATATGACCGGGGTCTCTTCACTGTCAAGCAAAAGATTCATTGAAATAATCTTTATGCCCTCCTGTGATACCATAGGATATATACCATTTTCATCAGATAATACCTTGCCGTGGATACCAAACATTGCCGGAACCGAAGGTCCCGTTACATCAGCATCCATTATTCCGACGCTGTATCCCATTGAAGCCAGCCTTCTGGCAATGAGCGCTGTTACCGTAGATTTGCCAACGCCGCCTTTACCGCTTATTATGCCGATAATCTTATGAATTGAACTCTCTTTATTAAGAGGAGCCTTACGAATTCCGCAACTTTCTCTGCTCTTACATTCTTCACAGCCAGAATTACATTCGCTCATTCAATAATACCTCCTGCCGGAATATTTACATAGCCTTATGTAATATTATACCTCTTAATATAAATAAAATCAAATTTATCTTCTTTTTTTTCTTGATTTGAAAGACGGATTGGCAAGAATGCTTAAAAGATTAATAAATTCATTTTTAAAAGTCATTGAACCACCTGCTCCGTTTACTGTAGCTTTCGCCGCGTTTTCTCCCACATAATTAACTGTTCTGACTGCTGCTGCAACGCTTTCAACATTTCTTTCAATTGCAAGAAATCCTGCAATTATTACAGTTGACATGCAGCCGCCTCCTGTTATTCCCTTAAAAAACGGTGTTCCACCGTGAACCTCATAAATGCTTTCCCCGTCGCTTACAAGGTCTGTTTCTCCCGAAACTACAATAATTGTATTATATTTTTTTGCCAGTTTTTTTAACATATCATCGGATATGTTTTCCCCATTTTTTGCATCCACGCCTTTAGATATTGTTTCATCCAGTGCAAGTGCCTTAATTTCCGAAACATTGCCCCTTATACATGTGGGATGACATTCTTCTATAAGTTTCAGGCACAGGCTGCGTCTGTAGGAAGAAGATGCAACACCCACCGGGTCTATCACCACGGGATGTCCCAGCGAATTTGCTTTTCTTCCTGCAATCAGCATTGCTTCAAAATTCTCAATCGCACCCATATTGCACACCAGCGCATCACTTCCGGAAGTTATTTCTTTAACCTCCATCTCATGATGCGCCATTACAGGTGACGCTCCTATCGCCAACAGGACATTGGCGCAGTCATTGACTGTCACAATATTGGTTATGCAATGTATTATCGGTTTCTTTTCAGCAATTTTTGAAAAAATATCAGCCCATGCCATAATAAATCCTCCTAAGAGTTCAGTTCACTCTTTATTTTATCCAGTACACCTGTCTGTTTAAGCGGTACGGTTATTAATACTGCTAACAAAGTTCCTCCCGCCGTACTTATAAGAAAAGGTACAACAAATGTGAACAAAGCCGCACCCTTACTACCCATTATAAAAGCTGCCACTGGATATGACAACATCCCGCCTATAACGGCGGTTCCGAATACCTCTCCTATATAAGCCGCAGGTAATTTCTTTATATAATGATACAAAAGTCCTGCTAAAAGTGCTCCGCACATACTTCCCGGGAATGCAAGCAAGGTTCCTAACCCCAGAAGATTTCTTATAAGGCTTGATACGAATGCAGCAGCAACGCCATATCCCGGTCCGAGAATAACGGCACAAAGCACATTTATAAGGTGCTGTACAGGTGCACATTTTGACCCGAAAACAGGGAATGAAAATAATGAGCCCACAACTGCCACGGCAGCAAAAACTGCGGTTAATACAAGTTTCTTTAATTTAATTTTTTCCATTTTTCCTTCTTCCCATTACCTTTAAGAATCCGGAATATCTTATTTTATCATAAAGCCATGGTTCATCGGTCCGCTCCCTTTGCCAAGGTCAAGCATGGCGTTAAGTGCTCCCGATATATACTCTTTTGCTTCCTTTACAGAATCTACAAGAGAAAAACCTTTTGCAAGATTGGCTGCAATCGCAGAGGAAAGGGTGCATCCCGTTCCGTGTGTGTTGGGATTATCAATTCTTTTTCCCTGAAACCATGTGATGTTTTTGCCGTCTGCTAAAAGGTCATTGGCATCATTGAGATTATGGCCTCCTTTGAGCAGGACCGCACAGTGATTTTCTTCCGATATTCTTACTGCCGCCGCCTCCATATCCTCTTTTGAGGAAATTTTCATTCCGGAAAGGACTTCCGCCTCCGGAATATTAGGTGTCACAACCGCAGCTATAGGTAATAATTCTTTTTTTAATGTATCTATTGCGTCGTCGCTAATCAGTTTTGCCCCGCTTGTGGCTACCATTACAGGATCAAGAACAATATTCTTTGCTTTGTATTTTATAAGAGCGTCCTTTACTGTTTTAATAAGTTCCTTTGAGGCAATCATACCGATTTTGACTGAATCAGGGTAGATATCCGTGAAAATACATTCCAGCTGTTCTTTTAAAAAGCTGCTGCTCACCTCCATAATATCTTTTACGCCGGTTGTATTCTGGGCTGTAAGAGCTGTAACGGCACTCATGGCATATACACCGTTTACCGTCATAGTCTTAATATCTGCCTGTATTCCGGCGCCTCCGCAGGAATCACTGCCTGCGATTGTTAATGCTGTTTTCATATCAGTATTTACCTCCATGCATTAATTTTGTATAGCGACATAAAGTGGTGCCCCCGGCATGCCGCTGTGTTTTATATATTTTTTAATATTCTGCAAAATTCTTCTGATGTACCGCAAATATCCGTTTCTGTAAGGATTCCGGAAATTACCGCCACACCTTTTATTCCTGTTTTGGCAAGTTTTGAAACATTTGAAAGGTTAATTCCTCCGATTGCCACAACGGGAATTGCAACACTCCTGCATATATTTTTCAACATATCAAAAGACATTGTTACTGCATCTTTTTTGGTACTGCTGCCAAATACCGCCCCGCTTCCAAGATAATCGGCTCCCTGTTCCATGGCAGCCTTCGCCTGCTCAACTGTCTTTGCAGTTGCGCCTATTATTTTATTTTTCCCGAGAATCCGTCTTGCCTCTTCAATTCCCATATCAGACTGTCCGAGGTGGACTCCGTCCGCATCGGTTTCAAGCGCCAGTCTTACATTATCGTTAATGATAAAAGGGACCTTGTATTCATGACACAGTTTTTTTATCTCAAAAGCTTCTTTTTTCAGTTCTTCGTATTCCATATTTTTCTCACGAAGCTGTACCATTGTCACTCCGCCGTCTAACGCTGCTTTTACACATTCGCAAAGATTTCTGCCTCCGGCAGCTTCTCTGTCCGTTATAAGATAGAGTAAAAGATTATTCCGATTCATTTTATTTCCCTACAATATATCAATATATTCACCGTTAAGTGCTTTATTCATGCTTCTTACCGCACAGAACTTTCCGCACATGCTGCAGGTGTCGCTGTGGTCGTCCTCGGGCAGGCGGGCGTCGCGGATGGCCTTGGCGGTCTCGGGGTCCAGCGCGCAGGCGAACTGTGCATCCCAGTCCAGTACGCGGCGGGCATCGCCCATCTTGTCGTCAATGTCCCGGGCGTGGGGGATGCCCTTGGCAATGTCGGCGGCGTGAGCGGCGATCTTGGAGGCCACGATGCCCTGCTTTACGTCATCTACGTTGGGCAGAGCCAGATGCTCGGCGGGGGTCACATAGCACAGGAAGGCCGCACCGCTGGCGGCTGCCACTGCGCCGCCGATGGCAGCGGTGATGTGGTCGTAGCCGGGGGCGATATCGGTGACCAGAGGTCCCAGCACATAGAAGGGTGCGCCCATGCAGATGCTCTTCTGCACCTCCATGTTGGCGGCGACCTGATTCAGGGGCACATGGCCGGGGCCTTCCACCATCACCTGCACGTTGTGCGCCCATGCACGTTTGGTCAGCTCGCCCAGACGCACCAGCTCTTCGATCTGGCACACGTCGGTGGCGTCAGCCAGACAGCCGGGACGGCAGGCGTCGCCCAGAGAGATGGTCACATCATGCTCGGCGCAGATCTCGCAGATCTCGTCAAAGTGCTCGTAGAAGGGGTTCTCGTTGCCGGTCATGCTCATCCACGCAAACACCAGAGAACCGCCGCGGCTCACGATGTTCATCTTGCGCTTGTGCTTGCGAATCTGCTCGATGGTCTTGCGGGTGATGCCGCAGTGCAGGGTAACAAAGTCCACGCCGTCCTCTGCGTGCAGACGCACCACATCGATGAAGTCCTGTGCAGTCAGTTCGGCCAGATCGCGCTGGTAGTGGATGACCGAATCGTACACCGGCACAGTGCCGATCATCACCGGGCACTCGTGGGTCAGCTTCTGGCGGAAGGGCTGGGTGTTGCCGTGGCTGGACAGATCCATAATGGCCTCTGCGCCCATGTTCACGGCGCTCATCACCTTCTGCATCTCAATGTTGTAGTCCTTGCAGTCGCGGGAGACGCCAAGGTTCACGTTGATCTTGGTGCGCAGCATGGAGCCCACGCCCTCGGGGTTCAGGCACTTGTGGTGCTTGTTGGCGGGGATGGCTACCTTGCCCTCGGCGACCCACTGGCGGATCTCCTCGGTGGTGCGGTATTCCTTTTTGGCTACGATCTCCATCTCCGGGGTGATGATGCCCTTGCGGGCGGCATCCATCTGGGTGGTATAAGTCTGCATACGCTGTGTTCCTCCAAATGACAGTTTATCTCTGAACAGCAGGGTGCTGGTCATGCATTGCAGCAGGGGCGAACCGCTGGTTGGGAGTTTCTCCGAGGACCGTCCGCTGGGGTGGGACCCTGCTGCCGCAGGCAGTAGGGCGGGCGATGGAATGGCCCGATTCGTGTCCGAGGAGAAAGCTCCCAGCCAGCAGGCAAGTAGCCGTCATTCAGAAAAAACAGAACGCTCTGGATGCCGGCACCTGCGCAAAATACGCTTTTCATGTTGGTTTTCTCCATGAATTTTGTAACGCGGCCCAAGGTGGTGCCCCCGGTTTGCCGCGGGATGATAGCTTACTTTATGATCTGCTCCGAAAGGGCGCGCAGTTCGCGGCACTCGGCCTCGATGTCCTTTGCGGCAAAGATAGCGCTTACCAGCGCCACGCCGTCCACGCCGGTGCCCTTGAGCTGCAGGATGTTCTCCTTGTGGATGCCGCCAATGGCCACCACCGGCACATCCACGGCGTTGCAGATGTCCAGCAGGGTCTGCCGGGGCATCTCGCTCACGTCCGTCTTGGTGTGGGTGGCAAATACCGCGCCTACGCCAAGGTAGTCCGCGCCGTGCGCCACAGCGTCCAGCGCTTCCTGTACCGTGTGGGCAGATACGCCGATCATCACGCCCTCACCCACGCGCTGGCGCACCTGTGCGGCGGCCATATCGTCCTGCCCCACATGGATGCCCTCGGCGTGGCACTGCAAGGCCACCTCCACGTTATCGTTGATGAACAGCGGCACACCGTATTGCTGGCACAGGGCGTGGATCTGGATGGCTTCCTGTAAAAAATCTGCGTCGCCCAGCTGCTTTTCCCGCAGCTGCACACAGGTAGCACCGCCCTTCAGGGCGCTTTCTACCTGCTGATACAACGTCTGCTCGCCCACCCATGCGCGGTCGGTCACCGCGTACAGGAGCATGGTGTGTTTATCGCACTTCATAGTTTGCGCCTTTCTCCAGCTGTTCGGGGGCCATGCTATAAATGGCATCAATGATGTAATTGCGGTAGGTGGCGTTGCCGTCCTGCGGGGTGAGCCGCTGGTGGGCAATCTCGCCCGCCAGACCCATGGCGCACACCGCTGCAGCGGCTTCCAGCCGGTTTTCCGGGTTTGCCGTCACGAAAGCGGTCATCATGCCGGAAAGCTGGCAGCCGGTGCCGGTTATGGACGACATCATGGCGTTGCCGTTGCGGATGCAGTAGGCTTTTTGTGCATCGGCCACGATGTCAATAGCACCGGTAATGGCGATTACCGCGCCGGTGCGGGCGGAAAAAGCCTTGGCAAAGGCTACAGCGCTGTCCAGATTCTCCTCGGTCACCTTGTCGGCTACGTCCGCATCCACGCCCTTGGTGGTGCCCGCGCCGGAGGCCAGCGTTTTGATCTCCGAGATATTGCCGCGGATGACGGTGAACTTGACCTCTTCGAGGAGCTTCTGCGCCGTCTCGGTGCGAAGCTTCGAAGCACCCGCGCCCACGGGGTCGAGCACGACGGGGTGAGAAAGCGCGTTCGCGCGCTTGCCCGCAAGGAACATCGACTCGATCGTGCGCTTGTTGAGCGTGCCGATGTTGATGTTCAATCCACCGCAGATCGTCGTGATCTCCTCGACCTCGCTTTGGTCGTCCGACATGATGGGCGACGCGCCGCAGGCCAGAACGATATTGGCGCAGTCGTTCACCGTGACATAGTTCGTGATGTTGTGGATGAGGGGGCACTTGCCTCTCACGTTTTCGAGCATTTCCTGAAACATATCTGTTTCTCCTTTCTGAATAAAAAACAGGAGGCACCCACAACGGGCGTCTCCTGTAAAAAGCCATGAGGTCAACTTCCTACGGCGGCATTACCCGCATC
>OHLF01000384.1_pt1 | contig 14740 bp, 14 predicted proteins | sample 1569001 | NCBI WGS metagenome assembly OHLF01 (sample SAMEA3879541, study PRJEB24766) | human gut metagenome | biome: human-associated habitat; feature: feces | place: USA | collected 1985/1987
TAAAAAGTCTATTATATTATATAGCAAATGAACCTATAATAAATATTATCAAGACTACGAAGAAATAGGTGCACGATGAAGTTTTTACTCGATGAAAATATTCCGGTGTCAATTAAAAAAACTTTATTAGCCAATGGCTATAATGTAGAACATGCTAATCAAAATCTAAAAGGTAAAAAAGATAGGGAAGTATTTGAATATGCTGTAAAAAATAAACAATGTATAATTACTTATGATATTGATTTTAAAGAAAAAATTATTAATTTACCTAAAGAAGTTAAGGAAGTTAATATTTATGGAGATAATATAGATACTCATTTATTTTGTGATATTTTGGAAGATGTTAAAGAAAATGTTATAATAAATAGTAAATATTATGATGAAATTAAAAGAGAGTTTAAAAAAAGAAAAACATTTCAAGGATTTAATAGAAGTATATTAAATATGGTTAAGAAAATATGTAATGAAAATATTAATAAAAATGATATAGTGGTAGATATGACTGTTGGTAATGGTCATGATACATTATTTTTAGCTGGTATTTCTAAGAAGGTTTTTGGTTTTGATATTCAAAGTATTGCTGTGGAAAATACTATAAAATTACTTGATAAAAATAATGTTTATAACTATGAATTATTTTGTGTTAGTCACGATAGGATTAATGAAGTTTTATGGGAATATAAACATAATATTAAGTTGATTTTATTTAATTTAGGTTATCTTCCTTGTGGAGATAAATCTATTACTACGAATCATGAAAGTACTTTAAAAGCTGTTATAAATAGTTTAGATATGTTAGATAATAATGGACTTATTTTAATAGTTTTTTATCCACATCCAGAAGGAAAATTGGAAGCACAAGTTGTTTTGGATTATTTGAAACAAAATAATATAGGTTATAATGAATATAGAAATACAATTAATGAAGAAGCTCCTTATTTAGTAGTTATAAGAAACTTTTAGAAAAGAATAATTAGTATTTAAAAACTCTGTAAGTTATGTCATACAGAGTTATTTTATTTGTGTTAATCTTTTAACGAACCAATAGATACGACGTATATTCCATCTTCTCTTTTGTATGAGTATTCATCTGCAGTTAAAACCATAAGAAATGAAGGTTTGCCATATTTTTCTGTATCTATGTTTTCTTTGAATTTGTTTAAATTTTCTGCTGCATATGGAATTTCTCCGGCGCCTAGTTTTATTTCAATAGCTCCCCACTTACCATTGTCTAGAGATAAAATACAATCTACTTCAAAATCATTTTTATCTCTATAATAACTTAAATTTCCGTTTAAACTTTCTGCATATATTTTTAGATCTCTCATGCACATGTTTTCAAAGATAAATCCGGTGAAATTTAAATCATTTATTAGATCTGATTTTTTTAACCCTAATGATGCAATTGCAAGTGAAGGGTCTACTAGTTCTATTTTGGGAGATACACGTAGTGGTGTTTTGGATCTTAGATTTAAATTAGTGGCAGGTATATATTCTAGTATGAAAAGCTTTTCTAAAGTACTTAAATAGGCATCTAATGTTGGTCTACTTATATTGTTGGAAAATTGATTTGCTACATCTTCAACTATTGTAGTTTTGCTTACGTTAGTGGAAATATTTCTTGATAGACTTTTCAAAACCACATCCATTTTTTGTGAATTTCTTTCAATATTATCTAAACTACTTACTTCTTCACTTAAGAGACTTTTCACATAGTCTTTGGCTATTTCATATTTGTTGTCTCCATCTATTTTAAGACTTTCAGGCCAGCCACCTCTCATCATGGCATTAATAATTCCATCAAAATCTAATGCAGATACACCTTCAATATCTTCATTATTTATTATATCTTTTAGTGATACCCTACCATTTGATTCTTGTGACTCGTATAATGACATTGGTCTCATGAGTAATTTTGTTATTCTGCCAGTTCCAGTATGCATAACTTTATTTTCTGCAGGTCTTGCTGAACCGGTTAATATGTATTGTCCTTTTAATCCCGTTCTATCAACATCTGTTCTAATTGAATCCCAAACTACTGGATACATTTGCCATTCATCAAAAAGTCTTGGCTTCTCGCCTTCTAAAAATATAGATGGCTTTGTAGTACTTATCTTGTCGTATTGTATCTTTCTGTCCGGGTCTTGAAATTCTATGCAGCTTTTTGCTACTTGCTTTGCTGTTGTAGATTTTCCACACCATTTGCATCCTTCTATTAGTACTCCACCCATATATTCAAGCTTTTGCTTTAATATTTTATCAGCTATTCTTGGCATATATTCTTTCATAATTTTCTTTCCTCCGATAACGTTATTTTACCACAAAAATAAACTATTGTAAATATCATTTTACATTTTGGCTGGTTTTCATTTTACATTTTGGCTCATTTTCATTTTACATTTTGGCTGTGTTTTATTTTATATTTAAAAAGTTCAGTTTTATCCGAACTTTTTGTTATTTACTTAGTTTGTAAACAAATAATGTATTGTCTGCATTATTTGATGCAAAACCTTTATAAGATTTTGATAAGTTTACTAGGTTTTCTAGTTTATTACCGAAAGTTACTATTTTATTTGTATAATTTACTAAAGTTTTTATACCTTGAGCATTTAATGCTTGCGTACCACCTGATACTTTTATTGCTCCATCATTTAGTTTTTTAACTCCGGCATTAATTTGAGAAGATGCTTCAGATAATTTTGTAAGTCCAATACTTACTTCATTTAAACTAGCATTTAAGTATTCAACTTTTGTTTTCATTTCTTTTACTTCTTTAAGTTTTGTTGTTAATGTATCCATTAATTTACTTAAATCTTCAAGATTAGTTATCATTTCTTTAACTGCTTCATTATTTGCTGTTAAAAGTAATTTTAATTCATAAGTTGATTTAACTGTTACCAGTTCTTTTATTTTTTCTTCAGGTAATGATAATGAAGCAAGTCTTGTTATCATTTCTGATTCTGTTTCTGTTGCATTCATTTTAAATGTTTTATATGCAGTTTCAGCTTCTGGATTTGTTAGCTTTGCAATAGCATTTTCATTAGATGCTTTTAAAACCTTTAGATTAACAAGTGAACCAGTGATATCTTTATTTTCCATCATTTTTTTGGCATCTTCAAGAGTTGCATACATTTCATCAACACCTTGTGTAAGTTTTGTTATGCCATTTGCAATTTTGTTTAATGCATCTGATGCTGTTTTTAATTTTTCATTAAATACAGTTGTATTTGTAAGTAAACTACTTGTACCATCAGATAATTTTTTTGCTCCTTCTTCAAGAGCATCCATACTAGAACTTAAAGTATCAATTGAGGATGAAAACTTATCTAATTTATCAAAAATTTCTAAATCAAGTTCTGATAAAATTTTAGGGGATGCTACCATATAAATATCATTTATGTCAAAATCTGTTGTTTCATAGATGATTGTTACTTTATTTAAATTTTTAAATTCATTTATGTTTGTATATTCATATAGTCCTGGTGCACTTATTGCAAGTAACATGCTGCGTGTTCCTGTATCTGTTACTTTACCATTTGTAACTGTGATATTTTTATTTGTATCACTATCCATCATTGTGCCTAAAGCAACAACATATGGTGTAAATGTATTGTTGGTACGAAGTAAAGAATTGTTAATTAGTGATATTTCTATTTTTACTTTACCACTTTTGCCTATTATGTCTTCTGCTTTGGCTTCTTTACCATCTAAATAATATTTTGTAACAATATTAATAGGTTGTGATTCCTTAGTATTTCCTGTGTAAAAAATATCTTTTCCTTTAGCATACCATGTAACATGTGTATCATCTTGTGTAAAGTTTTCACTTCCGTTTACATTTAAAATGTTTGTAAGTAGTGAATTGTCAGAAACATCTCCTTCTTTTGTGTTTTCGATGTGATTACTTACTGTTGTTTTTTTAACATTACCTGAGTAATCCATATTTGTATAAATGGTTTCTGTTTTAGCTGCACTAGCACTAAATGGAATTAATGATAATGCCACGATTGTAAAGGCTGCAGCTACAGTTTTCATTTTTTTCATATTTTTTCCTTCTTTCTTATTTTTTATGATAAATTTGTCACATACCATTAATAGTGATGGCAATATAAGAATAACAACTAACATTGATATGATTGCACCTCGTGATAGAAGTTCACATATACTACCTATCATGTCTATTTTTGTATATGCTGCAACTCCGAAGGTAGCAGCAAAAAAACATAATGCTGATGTTATAATTGATGGAACTGTCAAACTTAATGTTTTAAGTATTGCTTCTTTTTTATCCTTGATAGATGCTCTTTCTTCCATATATTTTGTTGACATTAAAATTGCATAGTCGATTGTTGCACCAAGTTGGATAGTACCTACGACGATTGATGCTATAAATGGAAGGGTTGTGTTTGTATAGAATGCTACAGACATATTACAGAATATAGCAAATTCTATGGTAAGTATTAATACTATTGACAAATTTATTTGTTTTAAAACTAATACCATAATTATAAATATTACAATAATTGATGTGTAGTTAACCATTCTAAAGTCATGGTCAGCGATGGTTACTAAGTCATTCATTAATGGTCCTTCACCAGCGATGATACCATTTTTATCATAAGATTTAACTAAGCTATCAATTTCTTTAATTTGACTTGCTAGTTCATTTGATGCAAGTTCGTATGTAGAGTTTACAATAACAAGTTGATATTTGTCATTATCCATCATTTTATTTAAGTCACTTGGTAGTAACATTGCAACTGTTGGATCCATTATAGTTGATGGGGCAAGAACTAAATCAATACCTTTGATATTTTCTAATTTATTTACAAGTTCTTTGACATCGTTTGTCTTAATGTTTTTGTCAAGTAATATTATTTCTGGAGATACAATATTAAATTTTTCAGCTAAGTTTGAATTAGCTATATTAAATGCTAAATCTTTAGGAAGAGATTCATCTAACTTGTAATATACTTTATAATTATTGTTACCATAGAATGCTGGAATTAATAAAATTAAGAATGCTATGATGATACCTTTATAATGTTTTATGGAAAATTCTTGAATTTTTTTAAATTCTGGAAGAATTACTTTATGTTTTGTTTTATCTATTAATTTTTCACCGACCATAAGTAGAGCTGGGAATAACGTAAGAACACAAATTAAGCCCCATAGAACACCTTTAGCCATAACTATACCAATATCAGTACCAAGAGTTAAATCCATTGTACATAATGCTAGAAATCCTGCAAATGTTGTAAGAGATGAACCAATTACTGATTGGAATGTTGCAATAATTGCACTAGCCATTGCTTCGGTTTTTGACATCTTTGGATTATCTTTTTTTGCTTGTTCATATTTATGATACAAGAATATTGAGAAGTCCATTGTAACACCAAGTTGTAAAACTGCGGTTATTGCCTGTGTAATATAAGACATTTGTCCAAGAAATATATTTGTTCCCATGTTGTAAATGATAGCAAAACCAATATTTCCAAGTAAGAAGAATGGTATTACATAAGAGTCAGTTGCTATAAATAGTACTGCTAAACAAAGAATAACAGCAATTGTTACGTAAGCAAATATTTCTTTATTTGATAAATCCATTGTATCAATTACCATACTTGTCATACTGCTTACTTTTGTTGCATCACCGACAACTTCACGAAGGGTTCTTACAGCTTCGATTGTTACATCTTCACTAGCCCCACCATCAAATGTTACCATGATAATTGTTTCATTATCTTTATTTAGTTTTTCAACTACTTGTGTTGGTAACATATCTACAGGAATAACTGTATCTGTTACATCAGCGATACTAAGTACTGCATTTACTCCTTCAATTTTTTTGATATCTTTTTCTAAGTCTAATATTTTTTTGTTATTAGAACTATCTACCATAACAAAGGCATATGCCCCAAGACCAAAATCATCTGTTAGAATGTTTTCACCTTTTATGGTATCTACTGAGTCTGGAAGATAAACTAAGATATCATAGTTAATCCTCGTGTTTACATAACCATAGATAGCTGGTACTAATAATAGAAAACTTATTACTAATATAAGCACACTATGAGTTGCTATAAACTTTGCAAATTTTTTCATATTTTTCTCACCACGCTATATATACTATGCTAATTATGCTTTTTTTTCAAAAACAAAACGTCCTATTTGTATATTATCCAACAAAATGTTGCTTATTGTATAATAATTACGCCTACATTTGTTGTTTATGTTTACAAAAGTAGTTTTTGGTGTATAATGTTGATAGGTGAAGGATAATGGCAAAAAAGATAGATTTAAGAATATTAAAAACTAAAAGGAACCTTTATGAAGGTTTGCTTACACTTATGAAAGAAAAAACTTTTGAAGAAATAAAAGTATCTGATATATGTAGTGCAGCTTTAACAAATAGGTCTACGTTTTATGACCATTTTTCTGATAAGTATGAACTTTTAGATTCTTTAATCAATGATTTGGAAGAAGATTTAGTTTCTAAACTTGAAGAAAATGAAAATTATAATAATGCTAAAGAATATTATATGCAAATGATAGAAATATTTTTCGAACATATAAGTAGTAATATTAATGTGTATTCTTCAGTTCTTAAGAAAAATAATAATAGTATTGTTATGGATATGGCAAATGATGCTATTTATAGAGATGTAGAAAATCATATTAGAAAAAGTAATAAGATATTAAAAACAGAAATACCTGTGGAAATTATTTCTAAATTTTATGTAAGTGCTGTTATTAATGTGTGTTTAGAATATATTAAGTTTCCTAATAAATATGGAAAAGAGGATATCCTTAAGTATTTGGATACCCTACTTCCTGATAAAATATATTAATTAAATAAGTTTTCATCCATAAGTGGTATAATGTCAATTCCTAGTGTTTCATATGGATGATTTTTTTTGATTATTTTTAGTACTTTTTTGACATTTTCTACATTAGTTTTATTTCATTTACTATTTCTAGCTTCATTTTTATCATCATTTTTATTATGTTTTTTCTTGATATTTTTATTCTTACCACTTAAAAGCGCTAAATAACCATTAAATGAACTAATATCTTTTTTAAAGGCAACTATTTTATCTGCTCTAGACATTATTCTTCCTTCAATAAAGAATGATTTTCTTAATGAATAATGTCCTATTTTACCAATATCAGTTGATAATTTAATCATATCTTTATATTTTTTTGGTAATTGTTCATATTTTTCTTTATTATTTAATTCCATGTCAGTTCCATCAATTCTTCTAACTGCTAAAGGAAACATATGATGAATAACTCCATCAATAATAATCATAGCTTTTTCTTTACTTTTAAAGTATTCTGGATACCAAGTAATAGCGTTAGTTATAGCTTCAATTGGATGAACAAAACCATGTTTATTACGCATTATTTTCTTTACGCCAATATTTTGCCAAGGAAGTTCATATAAATCATGAAACATTGCTATAACTACAGCATTTTCTATATTTATATCTTTCATATTTTGACTATTTCTTTTTAATTTAGTTGCAAGTTTATAAGTCACGATTGCATCACAAAGTATATGATCTCCGAGTGATTTTATATCATGATGAAAATAAGGGTCACTACATCTTTTAGAAAACTCTTTATGTGTTGCAATCGGCTCTATTATACGCCATAGTTTTTTTGTATCATAATTTGATAATTTATAATATTTAGCAAATTCTTTGTATTTAATATATACTTTATCCTCTTTCATTATTTTTTCTCCGCATTAATATTATAGTATAAAATACTATTCTATACAACTTTTTTAGGCTTCATTATTAATTATGCACTTTTATTTTACATACTATTATACTAAGGAGTTGTAAAGTCATGAATAATATGGAAAAAGCTTTAAAGAAAGTTAAGTGTGCTAAATTGGATGGACCAATATATAATTGTCTTCCTATTCCTGGACCAACTGGACCTGCCGGTCCTACTACTGTTAATGTAGGAAATACTTATACTATTAATTCTAATGAAAATGCTAAAGTTCAAAATAGTGGAACTAATGATAATGTGATATTGGATTTTTATATACCTAAAGGTAATGATGGAAATGGGGAAAAAATAATTATTGGAAAAACTGAAACTTTGGATGCTAATGCTAGAGCAAAAGTTATTGATACTTTTGATGGAAATACTCATAAACTAGATTTTTATATACCTCAAGGGTTTGATGGAGTAAAGGGTGAAAAAGGTGATATTGGGCCAACTGGACCAGAAGGACCATACTTAATTGAAATGGCATATGTAGCTAAATTTATTGATAATTTTACAGATGATGGAATTGAAGTTAAAATAATGGAAGATATTCCAATAAGCAGAAAAGAAATAGATAATAAGAATATTGTTACATTAAATAATAATAAGATTAAATTTAATAAAGCTGGGCATTATAAAATATCTTTTAAAGTAAATGCTTATGTAAAGAAAAGTGGAGCGGATTTTGATGCATCTAAAGATTTTGTTGCTTTAGGTTTTAAGCCAAAAGATTCTGATAACATATATATTGGCGCAAGTGCTTTTATACCTGATGAAGTATCTAGAGAAATAACTGCGGATGGTATACTTGCTGTTGTGGATATAAATCAAGAATACAATCTTGTAAATTTATCAAAACAAAGTATTTATTTAAAAACTCCTGATTTAAAGAATATAAATTCAAATTCTTATTTTGTTAATTCACCAGTTAGTATTTTATTTGAATATATAGGAATATAGAAAGGGTTTGGTCTGTATTAAAATATGTGTTTATGCAATATGTAAAAATGAAGAAAAGTTTGTTGATAGATGGTATGAATCAATTAAAGATGCTGATGGGATATTTGTTTTAGATACTGGTTCAACTGATGATACTGTAAAAAAATTAAAGAATCATGGAATAACTGTAAAAGAAATGGAAATTAAACCATGGAGATTTGATGTAGCTCGAAATGAGTCCCTAAAAATGATACCTGAAGACTTTGATATTTGTATTTCTTTAGATTTAGATGAAGTAATGATTGATGGTTGGAAAGAAAATATTTTAAAGGTATGGAAAAACGATACTGATAGACTTAGATATATTTATAATTGGTATATAGAAGAAGGCATTCCTAAAATTACTTATTATGCTGAAAAAATACATAAAAGAAATGGATGTAAATGGGTAAATCCAGTGCATGAAATATTAAAATTCGATCACGATGAGAATGTTGTAATTAGTGATGATGTTATTGTAAATCATTATCCAGATAGAGAAAAATCTCGCTCTAATTATTTGCCACTTTTAGAGCTTGCTGTTAAAGAAAAACCAAATGATGATAGAAATATGCATTATTTAGGTAGAGAGTATATGTATTATGGAAGATGGAACGATGCAATTGATACATTAATTAAACATTTGAAAATGAAAAACGCTACTTGGAAAGATGAAAGATGTGCATCTATGAGATTTATTGCTAGATGTTATAAAGCTTTAAATAGATATGATGAATCACTTATGTGGCTTTATAAAGCTATAAATGAAGCTCCATATCTTAGAGATCCATATGTTGAACTTGCTATTTTATACTTCATTTTAGAAGATTATGAAAATGTTTGTAAATATGGTAATAAAGCTTTGGAAATTAAGTATAATCCTAAATTGTATATTAATGAACTATTTAGTTATGATGAAACATTAAATGATTTATTATCTATCTCATACTTTTATTTAGGTGATTATGAAAATGCTATCAAAAATGCTAAAGAGGCTTTAAAAATAAATCCTAATAATGAAAGAATTAAAAAGAATCTAGAAGTATTTGAAGATGAAAAAAAATCCGAAGAATAATCTTCGAATTTTTAATTACATTTTACTAACTTGGAAGACTTCAACATCAACACTTGTTTCTTGACCAAATAAGTCAATTATAATATTTAATCTATTATTTTCAAGGTCAATGTTATCAACTTTACCAGTCATACCACTGAATGGTCCATCCACAATATTAACTGTATCTCCAACTTTAAGTTCAGATTCAACATCTACTCTACTCATACCCATGTTAGCTAAAATTCTATCAATTTCTTGAGGAAGTAATGGAGTTGGTTTTGCTCCTTTTCCACTTGAACCAATAAATCCTGTAACACCTGGAGTATTTCTTACAATGTACCATGCTTCATCAGTCATTATCATTTCAACTAAAACATATCCTGGGAACATTTTTTTTACTTTTTCTTTTTTTACTCCATCTTTTACTTCAACTTCCGTTGTTTCTGGAACAATTACACGAAAAATGTAATCTTGCATTCCCATTGATTCTGTTCTTGCTTCTAATTTTTCTTTTACTTTATTTTCATGTCCTGAATAAGTATTTACTACGTACCAAAGTTTTTCCATTATGCAAACCATCCTTTAACTACTGATAATATTAGGTTAAGTGCCATAAATAATGCACATAAGATTATACAAAATACAATTGTTGAAATTGTGTATTTTAATACATCTTTAGCTGTTGGCCATTTAACTAATTTAAGTTCTTTGCCAACTTTTTTGAAATAACTTTCTTTAGGACCTTTCTTACTTGTTTTAATATTTTTCTTTTTGGTGTCTTTAGTAACTTTTGTTACTTTTTTTGTTTCTTTAGCTTCTTTTGCCATAGTTTTAAAAACCTCCATTTAAAAAAACACTTTCGTGTTCATTTATAATATAGCATAAATAAAAGGTAATTGCAAGCTTTAATCAAGTATTTTTTGTAATTCTGGTATTAATTTTTTTCTTATATTTTGAACTTTTTTATATATTTGCTTATAACTTTGCATTAATGTAAATGCTATATCTTTATAGCTTAAGCCATCTAGTAATAATGAAAATATTGCTAGTTCATTGTTATTTAGCTTGTTCAATATTATTTCATTTAGATTTTTTTGACTTTCACTTGCACAGATAGCTTCTAATGGATCTAGTGAATTACTTGAAATATAACTTGCGGTATTATCAAAATTTATATTGGAAACTTCAATATTTTTTTTATTATATCTAATTGCATTAATAATTGTCTTTTTTACTTTTCTATCTATAATTAAGCTTATGTAAGTATTTAATGAGGCTTTATACAATGAGTTATATGTATCTAGCGCTTCATTTATTAACTCATGACAACTTAATGTTAGTTCATCAAAATTGATATTTAATTTTCTTAAAAATGGATAATACTTATTAATTATTCTTTTTGTTACTATATTGTATTTTTGATTTAATATATCTAAGGCTTCTTCATTGTTTTCACGGTATAGCATTATTAGTTCAGAATCACTAATATCAAACATTTTCACCCATGTGGTAGATAAGAATGCTTGCGGCGACGGATGCATTTAAGCTCTCTACATTTTTGTTCATTGGGATGCTTACTAATACATCACTATTTTCTTTAACAAGTCTACTTACTCCAGCTCCTTCATTACCAATTACTAATGCTCTTTTTGTGCTATAATCTACTTTCCTAAAGTCTTCGCCTTCCATTGATGCCGCATAAACAAAGAAGCCATCTTTTTGTAAAGATTTTATTGTGGCTACTAAGTTATTAACCATGATTATCTTTACATAATTAATTGTACCTACGCTTGTTTTAACAACAACATCTGTTACTCCGACACTTCTATCTTTTGGGATGATTATTGATTTTATTCCTACTGCTGCACAAGTTCTGATGATAGCCCCAAAGTTATGCGGGTCTTCTAAGTGGTCAAGTATTAAAACAAGATTACCTTCCACATCTTTTAGACTATAATAATCATAATCAAAAGCATCAATTACTACCCCTTGGTGATTATATTCACACATTTTGTTTAATAGGTGGTTATCTACAAACTCATATTTTATTTTATTTTCACTACAATACTTACAAACTTCTTTACGTGATGTGAATACTTTTTTGATTTTTTTCTTGTCTAGTTCCTTTAAAACATTCATTCCGTATACTCGCATTTTTATGCCTCCTTTTTCTGATATGTCCATTATAACATATCGTATACTTTTTGTATATATAAAATTTATTATTTATTCAAAATAATTTTATTTCATAATAAAACCCCGATATTACGGGGATTATTTCTAAATGGTGCTGGAAATGGGACTTGAACCTATGACCTATGCGTTACGAGGGCATTGCTCTACCAACTGAGCTATTCCAGCAACTAATACTAGTATACCACAAATCTTAAAAATAACAACTTTTATTTTGAAAGTTTACGTGTTAAAATACTAACAGGTGGTTATATGTTTAAAAATACATTAGATAATAAAAGATATCATACTTTGAATTACTTTTTTAAGAAAAAGTTTGGTCAAAAAGTTTTTAAAGTACCTTTAGATATAAATAGTATATGTCCGAATCAAGCAAGCGGTGGTTGTATATATTGTTCTAATAAGTCTGTTGCTAGTATTAGTGATAATAGTTTAGATATTTTAGAGCAATTTGAAAATGGAAGAAAAATTATGGAACAAAAATGGCCAGATAGTTTGTATATTCCTTATTTTCAATCTGGTACGAATACTTATAATGATAAAAATTTAGTTAAAGGTTATGTTGATAAATTACTTATGATACCTAAAGTTGTAGGAATTGATATTGCAACAAGACCAGATTGTTTATCAGATGAATGGCTTGATTATTTGGAGGATTTAAATAAAAAAACATTTTTAATCGTGGAACTTGGACTTCAAAGTAGTAATGATAATACTTTAAGATTTATAAATCGTGGGCATGATAGTAAAACATTTAAAGATGCTGCCCAAAAATTACATGCAAGAAATATTTTTGTGGTTGCTCACATTATAAATGGACTTCCTTATGAAACTAAGGAAGATATGATTAATACCATTAAATTTGTTAATGATTGCAAGGTTGATGGTATTAAAATACATATGCTTTATATAGCAAAAAATACTCCGCTGGCTAGTTTATATGAAAAAAACAAATTTCATATTTTAACTAGAGAGGAGTACATTGATATTGTTTGCTCTCAACTTAGGCTTTTAAATGAAGATGTTGTGGTGATGAGGATTACTGGGGATCCTATTTTAAATGAATTGGTGGCACCAGAATGGCTCATAAAGAAGTTTATGGTTTTAAATGGAATTGATCAAGAGATGGTTAAAAGAAATATTTATCAAGGGGACCTATTTTAGTTCTCTTTTTTTAATATTTCATATAAGTTGTCAATAATTTTATCTATTACTTCTTCTTTGTTTTCTTTTCTTGATGATTTTGTTACTTTTAAAAAGTCACTATAAACAATGTCCTTATCTTTATTATAGATACTAAAGTAAACTATATTATCATCACCAGATAAGTTATGTGGATCTACCCTATTTAGTTTACCCGTTATACCTATGGCATAATTTGAACTAGTAAACTGAGAGATTTTCTTAGACATTTCTATAGCTGTTGCCATGCTATAAACTGAGTATTCATCTATTGTTTCTTTAGGTACACCCATTTTGATTTTAAATTCATTTGAATATGTTACTGCGCTAAATTTTAGAATTTCACTTGCACCAGGTATGTTGGTTATGGCATTTGCGAGACCTCCACCGGTACAAGATTCCATTGTTGATATTGTCTTATTTTGTTTTGTTAATATTTCTACAATTTTCTCTAATTTCATAATTATCTATCTATCCTCACTAGTTCGTATTCTGTTGTTCCTAAGCCCAGTTTTTCTGCTTCATTAACGATATGAATTGCGTGTTTATCAAGCATTCTCTTCTTTAGTGAGTTTGCTCCTTCTTCAGTTAAATTCATTATAGTATCGTAACAACATTTATCTATAGCAACTTGGTCTAGAGATGCAAATATACCAATATCAGCAATTTCTGGGGCTTTTGGATTGTTATCACAATCACAATCTATGGAAATATTATTAGCAATGTTTATATAGACTATATTTTCTGGTTTGAAATAGTCCACGACAGATTTATCTGCTTCAGCCATACTTTCTAGAAAATTATCTTGGGCAGTTTCTAATTTCCAACATTCATCTGGTATGGTTGTTTTTCCTGCTGAATGTATCCATGCTTTACCATTTTTTGAAGCAACTCCGATTGACATATTTTTTAAAGCTCCGCCGAAGCCACCCATTATATGACCTTTAAAGTGTGATAACATTAACATTGAATCATAATTTTCAATATGACTTCCAACGTAGTTTATACCATTTAAGTGTTTTCCACCATTTATAGGAATATCAATTTCACCATCTTCGTCCATAATATCACATGGAGCAATATCATAAAAACCATGTTCTTTGATAACTTTCCAGTGATCAATTGGATTCATTCTTTTTCCAGCATAAGCAGTGCAGCATTCTACGATTGTACCATTTAATTTACTTACTAAATCTTTAATTAAGTTTGGTTTTAAAAAGTTATGTCCACCTGGTTCACCGGTTGAAATTTTAATCGCTACCTTACCTTTTAATTCATGATTTAAACTTTCATAAATCTTAATTAAGCCTTCACTTGTTATTTCTTTTGTAAAATATACTTTGCTTTTCATTGTATCAATCCTTTCATGTATTTATGATAATACAATTTTGAATTGTTGTCTAGATAACTTTACAAAGTAATTTGATTACTATATAATGTTTTTATCAGGCGTATCTATGGATAGATGGAGGTAAAATGGTAAATTTTTTTAAATTTATTGCTTATATAATTTGGGAATTCTTTGATTATAGAAAAAAATAA
>OHLF01000396.1_pt1 | contig 14352 bp, 10 predicted proteins | sample 1569001 | NCBI WGS metagenome assembly OHLF01 (sample SAMEA3879541, study PRJEB24766) | human gut metagenome | biome: human-associated habitat; feature: feces | place: USA | collected 1985/1987
GAGGAGTAACCGGGCATAGCGTATGACACCTTCGGAATTCAAACGCACTTACTATCCGGCCATCGAGCGTGTCTGCGCCGGAACAGGGCTGAACCCGCTTTTCGTGGCGGCGCAGGCTGCGCTCGAGACGGGCTGGGGCAAGCGTGCCATCGGCAACAACCTTTTCGGCATCACGGCCGGCGACAAATGGACGGGCAAGCGTCGGATCGTGCGCACGACGGAATACTTCCGGGACGACCGTCAGGGCGGCAATTTCGTCCGCGTGCATTCGATCACGCCACTCCTCGACGGCCGTTATCGCTACGACGTCGACCGAGCCTTTCGCGACTACGACACGGTGGAAGAGTGCCTGCACGACCACTTCAAGGTCTTGTCTGCGAAACGCTACGCTGCGGCGATGCCGTATCGTCACGACGTGCAGCGCTTCGCCTACGAGGTCGCTAAAGCCGGCTATTGCACGGCTGATCCGACGGTGTACGCCGACAGCATCGCGAAAATCGCACGCATGATCGAGCGGGCTTGACTTCAATAGAAACAGAGAAATGGATAGCGTAGTGATGCAAATACTGACGTGGGCGCTTCCGAGCGGCTTCTTGTCATCCGTGGTGACATGGCTGGTCACGCGCCGTCAGCGGAATAACGATTTTCTGGCGTCGCTGCAAAAGTCCATTGACCTGCTGACGGAGAAGTACACCGAGACGCTCAATGAAAACGTGCGTCTGCAAGCGGATAACGCCCACCTGCTGGCCAATCAGAAAGTCATGGAGGAGAAGATCGACGCCCTGAATAAAAAGATCGATCAGTTAACCAAACAGCTCAAAACACAGAATGAAAAATCGAATTCGGGGAATTCCCCTCGTGTTGCTCCTCGTCGCCCTACTGACGGCGGCGTGCGGAGCAATCAAGAACACGACGAGCGAGCAGACGGCCTCGTCGGAGCAGAGCAGCTTCGGAGCGCAACTCGAAGCGCAGGCCGCCGCCGTTCACGACACGCATCGGCATGCACAGGAGCAGACGCAGACGGACTCGACGACGACGCGCCGGGAGTATACGGAGCCGGTTCCGGAGGAGCGGACGGACATGACGATTCCGACGCAGAGCCTCCTTGATCTTCCCGACGGCGCGAAATATAGCGCACAGAACGGCCGTGCGAGCATCGAGGCCGAGCGTCAGGGTGACAAGATCGTCGTTCGGGGCAGATGCGACAGCATCGCCCGGCGCTGCACCTACTTCGAGAACCGCGTCTTCCGACAACGCGTCCTTATCGATTCGCTCATGGCTCGACTGGATGAGATGCAGGCATACCGTGCACGCGCCGACTCGCTGCTGTCGGCCGCAGCTCTGACCCGACGAACGGACGAGCGCATGAAACGGCCGCCCGCCACATGGTATCGGTGGCTGCTTGCGGGCTTCCTTGCGGGAGGAACTGCGACGGCTTTGCTTACGAAAACCAATCCGCTGAAAAGTATTGTAAAACTCATTAAAAACATCGTGTAATATGGCAGACATCACACAGCAGACCCCTGCATCGGAACACGACGGGTTCATTTACGGTCTCGAATCCTTCGTCTTCGACGGTAAGGAGTTGGGCCTTATCAGCAACGACGGTCTGGATTGGGGCGGTGACGAACCGTCGACGAATAAAATCTGGGCCGCACAGAAACGTTCGGCTCCTGTGAAGGAGATCGAGGAGAACCCCGGTACGAGCGAGATCGAGTTCGACCTGATCGAACTCAAGCCCGCGAACCTCGTGCAGGTGATGGGCGGTACGACCTCCAAGAACGGCAAGAAGTGGAACGCGCCCTCGAAGCGCATCAAGCTGGAGGGGCCGGTTGTCATCCGCTCGGCGGACGGCTCCGAAACCGAGGCCGCAAAGGTTTCGCTTCTGGCCTATCCGCGTGGCAAGTACGACTATTCGGACGTGATGAAGATTCACTGCAAGGCAACCTTCCTGCTGCCGGATGATTCCGCAGCATCGCCTTACGGCTTCGACTTCGCTCCGGACGAGGAAGAGGAAGTTGTCGGATAGCATCGTCGAGCGATGAATGCGAATCCGCAGATCGAAATCGAGGCAGCGGAGGCTCTGCTGGACATCGGAGTCTCGCTGCCCTTTTTCAAAATCCCGTTTACCCGCAAGGTCGTGCGTCTGACGATGCGCCGCCCGTGTCTGGGCGGTCAGATACGCCTCGCGCGGCTCTACCTCCAGACAGGCGTCACCTACGAGCGGATGCTGGAGTTCACCAAGCACGAGGAGCTGGCCTACATGGCGCTGCACGGGCGGCGTGTGTCGAAGATGGTAGCCCTGACGATTTGCCGGGGAGCCTTCTCTACGTGGCTGTTCTCCGGCCTTCTGGCATGGCTGCTACGCTGGTTCGTCGATGACGAGTATCTGCTGGCCGCGAACATGCAGTTCCTGCGCCTGCTGGGGACGAAGTCTTTTATGAGTATTATCAGATCGATCTCGACGGCGAACCCGATGAGACCGAGGCTGAGCCGCGAAAGAAGAAAAAAGGGGAGTTAAAGACCGTCTACGAAGGTTCCCATAGCCCCTTCGGAATGGTGTGGCAGATCGCTGCCGCGACAGGCTGGAGCGTCCGATATATCCTCTGGGGAGTGAACTATCAGACGCTGCGCATGATGCTGGCAGACGCGCCGCGCTACGTCAAGAAAAAAGAGAAGCCGCGAACGCTTTCCGGCTTCATACAATCAAGACTCAAGAAAACAAGTAAACCGCATGCCGAAACCCGTTGAAATAGAATTTTTGATGCGCGACAAGCTCTCCGGCGGCCTCGATGCCGCCGGGAAGTCTGCCGAGGCGCTCGGAGATCGTGTCGAGCGGGTTTCGCAAAGCATCACGGAGCGCATCGCGGCGCAGCGCGAACAGGTACGCTACGTCGAACAATGCCTGAAAGACCTGCGGCGTCAGTACGACCGGCTGGGGCCGGGCAAGGCGCAGACGGAGATGCGCGCGGAGATCGAAGCCTGTACGCGTGCGCTCGAAGAGGACAAAGCCGTGCTGAACGGACTGCGCAGCGAGCACGAAAAGAACTCTGCGACGGCCCGCGGGCTTACGATGGAGTTGCGGCAGCTTCAGGGAGCGATGGCGAAGATGCGTCTGGAAGGGCGCCAGAACTCGCAGGAGTACCAGACGATGGCGCAGCGTGCCGCATTGTTGCAGGATACGCTGGGCGACCTGCGCACGCAGACGAAGATTCTCTCGCACGACAATGCCGGGCTTCAGGGCTTGATAAGCGGTGCGAGCGGCGTTGCCGGGGCCTTCACGATGGCTACGGGCATCATGGGCGCCTTCGCGTCGGAGAACGAGAACCTCGTCAAGATTCAGACGCGCGTGCAGAGCGTGCTGGCCATCACGATGGGGTTGCAGCAGGTGATGAATGCCCTGAACAAAGACTCCGCTTTCCGGCTCGTGACGGTCGTCAAGATGAAGAACCTGCTGACGGCAGCCAATACTCGGCTGGCCGCGTCGCTGGGCATCTCGACGGCTGCGGCCTCGGCGCTCATGGCGACGCTGACGCTGGGGCTTTCGGCCGTCATCACGGGTCTGATCGTCCTGTGGGATCGTTATTCCGATTCGCAGGAGGCTGCAGCCGCCAAAGCCAAAGAGCGCGTGGAGATCGAGAAAGAGGGCCGTGCGCAGATGATCAAGACGCGCTTCGAGATCGACTCGACCCTGAAAAGCCTCAAGGAGTTCAACGGCACGAAGGAGCAGGAAAAGGCGAAGGTCGAAGAGCTCAATCGTAAATACGGCGAGAGCTTCGGCTACTACAACACCATTTCCGAATGGTACGATGTGCTGCTTCAAAAGGGCGAAGCGTACATTCAGATGCTCTTTTTGCAGGCGAAGGTACAGGCTCTCATCAATAAGGCTACCGAGGCGGACGAGCAGGTGAATACGCTTCAGGCGACTCCGGCAAATAAAGTCAAGGGCGCCACCGGCGGCTTCGGGCGTTGGATGGCCAAAGTGGGCGGTGCGCAGATGGGGATATTGCCCGGCGATATGGATCGCGAGGTCGACAAGTCGAACGAGGAAGTAAAAGCGAGGTTGGTACAGGCCGCCCGGGAGCAGCGTGACGCCTACCTCGACGAGGCGAAGAAGCTGGTGGAGGACATCGCCGATCTGGGTAAGGAGTCCGGCCTCGGCGGATTCATCGCGCCTCCGAAGGACGGCTCCGGCGATGTGTCCAAGCTCACGCAGAACCTCGTGGATTACGAGACGAAAGCCCGCCGGCGCATCGAGGATACGCGCATTTCGCTGATGAAGGAGGGCTTCGAGAAGGAGCGCGCCGAGGCGCAAAACGCTTTCGAGCAGGAGAAAGCTCGTATTGCCAAAGAGGAGCAGGAGCGGCTTCAGCTTTACGAGCGTCTGCGCAAGGCCGGCGGGAAGGTTACGCCGGGACAGAAAAGTACGATCCTCGCCCAAGCCGCCGCGCAGCGTGTGCAGGCGGCCCGGAAACTCGACCATACGCTGACCGAGATCGACAAGAAAGAAGAGAAGGCGGATGCGGATCACCTCGAGAACCTACTCAAAACCTACAAGGATTACGCTGCGGAGCGCGAGGATGCCGAGCGCAAGCACGACAAGGCCATCGCCGCGCTGCGAAGCCATCTGAGCGACGAGCGTCTGGCAGCGTTGGGAAAGCAGATGACGGATCGTTTCGTCGGCAATGTCGATCTGCTGGCTCGGCCGATGATCGACGCGGCGCGTCTGGCGGAGAAGGGGTGGCAGGATGCCGGCGAGGGCATAGCTACGGTGTTCAGTTCCCAGTTCGGCATCGATGACGCGGCCGGCAAGCGCCACGAGATTCTCATCACGCCGATTCTCCCCAACGGCGATGTCCTTTCGGAAGAGGAACTGAATGCGTATATCGACGAGTCGCTGAACGGCGCCGAGGACATTCTGAAAGCCGATACGCTGGGTCTGGTGATCGCCGTCGATGTCGATCCGGACGGTACGGCGGGCGAGGCATTGCATCTGCTGCAGGAGAAGTACTACGCGCTCAAACAGGACACGGAGGGCAATGCTGCCTCCGATGCGCGTATCCGCCGCGCGCTCAAGGTCGCCGAAGATACGAAGAACCGGGAGCTGGCCGATCTGTCGGGCCTTCTTGCGAAATACCGGGATTTCGAGACACAGCGTGCGGAGATCAGGCGTCAGGGCAACGAGGATATCGCCGCGCTTGAAGAGCAGCGCACGGAGGCCAATTCGGAGCAGATCGACCGGGCCATCGCCGTTGCGCGTCAGAAGATCGAGGAGGGCATCCGCTCGGTGAACGACGCCGAGGCTGCGAGCATCTCCAAAGACAACGGATTCCTCAAGCAGCTCTTCGGCGATTACTCGTCGCTGTCGTTCGACAAGCTGCGCGAGCTGATCGCACAGGCGAAGCAGCTGCGGGCATATCTGAACGGCAAGGGGTCTGCGGAGGGCATCACCTTCATCTCCGCTGCAGAGCTGAAGAATATCGAGAAGAGTCCTGCGGAGCTGGATAAGCTGCGCAAGGCGCTCGACAAGCTGCTCCAGACGGGCAAGAAGAGCGGTTCCAACAAGTGGGAAAATATCTTCAAGACTTTCGAGAAGGGTCTGGCCGAACTCAAGGGTGCGAACGGGATCAAGGATATCTCCGGAGCTATCGGAACCATCGGCAGCGCCGCAGCGGACGCCGCGGGAGAACTCGCCGCGATGTTCGACCAGATGGGCGACACCCAGACCGCGGATGCCATCAGTGGCGTGCAGCAGGTCATGAGCGCCGTGTCGAACATCGGTCAGGGGTTCGCCAAAGGCGGCATCGTGGGAGGTATCGGAGCCGCCATCGGCGAAGCGGCCAATTTCATCGGGCAAGCCTTCGCCGCCGAAGCCCGGCATCGGGAGGCGCTGAAGGAGATCGAGCGTGCGAAGCTCGACTTCCAGCGGCAGTACAACCTCGCGCTGCTGGAGCAGAACCTGCTGCTGGAGGAGGCGACGAGTGTCTTCGGGGAGCGTCAGATCATGAAGGCGGCCAACGCCATGCAGGTCTACAAGGATGCTCTTTCGCAGTTCGAGGCCGAGATGAAGGGTTCGGCCCCTACGATGAACTGGTTCGAACGTATCACGGGCGACGCCCGCGGAACGTACGCAGCGCGCATGGCGCAGTACAAGGAGGGCATCTACGGACTCGCTTCGGCGCAGATCGTCACGGGACACAAGAAGACGGGTCTGTTCGGCTGGGGCAAAGGCAAGGATTTGTACAGCAGTATTCTTTCGGTCTATCCGGAGCTGATCGACGCCAACGGCGAACTGGATACTGCGATGCTCCAGACGATTCTCGACACGCGGAAGATGTCGGACGAGACGCGCAAGTATCTGGAGAATCTCATCGAGTTGAAGGATGCGATGGACGAGGCGGAGCAGGCGTTGGAAGACTACCTGTCCTCGACCTTCGGGTCGCTGGGCGACAGCGTGCTGGATCGTGTCCGGGACATGGCCAAAGGTGTCACGGGGGTCTACGGCGACATGTGCGACGACATCTCGTCCAAGCTCGAGGAGCTGGCCGAGCAGGTCGTCTACTCGCTGTTCTTCGCCGACAAGTTCGACAAGTTGCAGGACAACCTAAAGTCGATCTACGCGAGCGGCAAGAGCGAGGAGGACATCGCCTATGACGTGATGGAACTGCTCGACGACTTCTACTCGGGCATAGGTTCGAATATGGATGCTGCCGAGGCGTGGATGGAGGAGTTCGCGAAGCGCGCCGAGGAGATGGGTTACGAGCTGTGGAAACCCGACAGCACGACGCAGAGCGGCAAGGCCGGAGCCTTCACGACCACCATGACGCAGGATCAGGGCACGAAGCTCGAAGGGCTGATGACGTCGCTTCAAATGCACGGCGCGAGCGTCGACGACAAGATGGATGACATCGCCGAAGGTCTGGGCGCCTCGCTCGATGCGCTGAACAGAATAGCGAAAAATACCGATACGTTGCCACAGATATTGGCCTTGTGGCAGGCCATCAAGCGGGACGGTTTGAAAGCGAAATAGCGATATGGATGTACTGAAAGGACTTTTGCTGATCAACGACATCGACCCGTTCGATGCCTACGGAGCATTCCTCGCGGAGGACAAGCCCGGCGACATGAAGAACTACTCGTCGCTGCTCAGACCAGCTGCGGTCAAGGCGCAGAAGGAGGTGTCGCTGCGGGAACGTCACGGCGTGACGGTTCCCTCGACTATCGTGCAGCGCCGCGAGGCCCGTGACGTATCGCTGCAGTTCGCCATCTTGGCCGCCGACAGGGAGGAGTTCCTGTCGCGCTATACGGCCTTCGTCGAGATGCTCCAGACAGGCGAGGAGGGGTGGCTTGATTTCTACTTCCCGGAGATGAACCGCCATTTCCACCTGTTCTACCGCGAGGCTTCGGACTATAAGCAGTTGACGGATTTCGAGGGCGAGGTCGCCGGCAAGTTCACGGTGAAGTTTCGCGAGCCGCAGCCGTCGTTTTAACCCCATTCAAACGCCGTTCGAACGGCATTCGAACATGAAGATAGGAAAAGATAAGATCAAGCATTTCGCCGTCTGCTTCGCAGTCGTCTTCGCGCTGGGCGCTCCCGGCCTCTGGCTGGCCGCAGGGTTGGCTCTGGGTAAGGAGTACGGCGACAAGAACGCCTCCGGCAACCATTGGTGCTGGTGGGATTTGTCAGCAGATGCCCTCGGCATCGCTGCGGGATACGGATGTTGCTGGCTGCTCATGAAACTATGGAACTGAAAATCTATAACCGAAAGGGCATGCTGAAGCTGACGGTCTCGCCGTCGGATAACTCCACGCGTCAGAAGCGGCTGATGGGCGACCACATGCTCGGCCTGTCGTTCACGGCTTTCGAATGCGTGCCGCTCGAGGTCTACGACTACGTGGACTTCGAGGGCGTGCGCTTCTGGATTACGGAGGAGTACGCCCCGAAGCAGACCTCGACGGTCGAATGGGAGTACGATTGCAAGTTCTACGGCATCGAGAGCCTCATGAGGCAGGCCCTCGTGCTGAAGATAGTCGACGGGGAGAACGATCCGATCTTTTCGCTGACGGCTCCGGCCCGCGAGCATATGGCGCTCATCGTGGCCAATATCAACCGGCAGATGGGTACGACCGACTGGAAGGTCGGCGAGGTTCTCTCGACGGAGAACCTGACCCTCGACTACGAGGGAACCTATTGCGACGAGGCGCTCTCGATGCTGGCCGAGGCCGCGAAGACGGAGTTCTGGACGGACGGCATGACCGTGAACCTCTGCCGCTGCGAATACGGCGACGAGGCGGTGCTGGGCTACGACAACGGCCTCGTGTCGCTGGAGCGGGAATCCGCCGACAACGTCAAGTTCTTCACGCGTCTGTTTCCCATCGGCTCGACGCGCAACATCGATCCGGAGGAGTACGGTTACAGCCGGCTGCAACTGCCCGGCCGCCGGACGTACGTGGAGCAAAACACGCAGCAGGGCATCGTCGAACACTACGAGCGCGATGCCTTCTCGGGTATCTATCCGCGGCGTATCGGCACGCTTTCGAGCGTCCGCAGCGAACAGCATACGGACGAAGACGGCGAGCCTTTCACGATCTACTACGTCAAGGACACGAGCCTGACGTTCGACCCGAACGCCTACGAGATCGGCGGTCTCGTGAAGCAGATGACCTTCCAGAGCGGCGAGCTGAACGGCCGGGATTTCGAGGTGAACTATGACTCGAAAAAGAAGGAGTTCGAGATCATCACCCAATGGCCCTACGACGACGATACGCAGTTGCCGGGCGGGCTGCTGATCCCGAAGGTCGGCGACGAATACATCCTGTGGAATATCCGCATGCCGAAGGAGTATTACACCCTTGCCGAGCAGGAGTTCGCCGAGGCCGTGGACGAGTACCTGCGTGAACACGATCAGGATCGCTACGTCTACAAGGGCCGCACGGATTATGTCGAAGTCGCCCGGCGGCGCCTTGCGCTCGACGTCGGTCGGCGCGTGCGGTTAGAGAGCGACGAATACTTCCCCGGCACGGGTTATCGGACGAGCCGCATCACCTCGATCTCGCAGAACGTGCAGTACCCCTCGGAGATGGACATCGAGGTGAGCGACGTGCTGGGCAAAGGCGCGCTGGAGAAGATCGACGAGGAGCTGGGCGAGGTGCGCCACTATGCCAAGACGGCTTCGGCGGGGCTTCCGGATATCGTGCGGAGCTGGGAGAACACGCCGGCCAGCGACTTCAACCTTTTCTCGGCGAAGCGCAGCCGCAAGGAGTTTCTCAATAAGCGGGAGAACGATACGGCGCAGGGGCTGATCATCTTCGAGCAGGGTCTGCGCCTCGGCGGCTTCAAAAGCGGTGCGACGGGCGGGGAGATAGACGCTGCGGGCAATGCGGAACTGCTGTCTGTCGTCGTGCGCAGCCTGCTGCGATCTCCGTCGTTCGTCGACGGCCTGTTAGGGTCGGGGTGGCAGTTGGAGATGGACGCGAGCGGCATATCGCATCTGGCCGTGGATCGCCTGACGGTTCGCCAGACGATGCGGGTTCTGGAGCTGCTCGTGGAGAAGGTTCGCTCGGTGGGCGGCGAACTGGTCGTGTCGGCCGCTGACGGAAAGGTCTCCGGTGTCGACATGGACGCTGCGGGGCAGCACTACCTGCTGACCTTCGAGATGGGGTGTCCGTTCGTCGCCGGCGACCTCGTCCGCTGCAAGGTCGAAGGCGCTGCGGCTTCGAAATCCTACTGGGTCGAGATCGCCTCGGTGGAGGGCGGTGTGGCGAGGGTCGCCGCCTCGGAGTTCGGAGATGCGCTGCCGGCCGTCGGCGACGAGTGCGTGCTGATGGGCAGCACGTCCGATCCGCAGCGTCAGGGGCTGATCCTGATCTCGGCGACCGACGACGGGCAGCCGCGCATCGATGTGATGAACGGCGTGAGCGGCAAGACGCTCGCCGGCTGTCTTCATGCCCGCATGGGCAATCTGGACGGCATTGCCGATTCGTGGTTCCCTGCCGACGACCAGCCGCACGGATACGGCCTGTATGCGGACAATGCCTATTTGCGCGGCCGCTTTCTGCTCACCACGGGCGAGGATGTCCTGACGAAGTTCGAGGTGATGGAGGGCACGATCCGTTCGAGCGTCGAATCGATGCGCAACGATTTCACGACGGGCCAGAGCTTCCTGAATAATCCGAACTTCGGCAGCGGCATGCGCTACTGGGATTCGGACAACGACATCGCCTTCTTCACGCTCGGCGGGAAGTGGCTGTGGGTGAACGGCGCTCCCTATTCGAATAAGGGCAGCTATGCAGGCGTCGAGTATGTCGACGGCCGCACGGTGATGTGCATCAACAACAACTACATCCTCCAGAAGAACGCCGACTTCAAGACGCGGCCGGCCTACGAGCCGGGACTGGACGGGCTGCTGAAAGCCAAGCCGGTGTTCCTCACGTTCTTTTACAAATGCACGGAGCCGGGGACGCTGGTGATCGAATTCGAGGGTGTCGACCAGACGGGCTTTCAGAACTTTCAGGAGTTTCACATCACGCAGGATATCGCCGCCGGCGAAGGTTACCGCACGTTCGAGGGCAGCGGCCTGTGGAACGGTACGGGTGACTTCCGACTGTCGTTCAGCGGCAAGATGTACCTCTACATGCTGATGCTGTCGCTCGACCACATCGAGGATTTCGTCTACTCGCACAAGACGCTCTTCGAGCAGACCGACCTGCTGGTGAAGATCGCCACGGAGTCATTCGACAAGGACGGGAACCTCATCAACACGACGGGCCTCGTCAGCCGCAAAGATGTCGCCGGGATGTATGCCATCGCCGGGGACGGCACGCTGCAATCGTTCGTCGGAGCTTCGGCAGAGGGTGTCTTCATCAAGGCCGGCAGCATCAAATTGGAAGGTCTGGTCACGGCGAACGGGAACTTCAGGATTCTGGAGGACGGAAGCATCGAGGCCGCCAACGGAGTCTTCAAGGGCGAGATCGAGGCTACGAGTGGAACTATCGGGGGCTTTGAGATCGGCCGGAACCGCATCGGAGCCGTTGCGTCGCAGACCGGCTCCGGGGGCAGTTTGGCTATTTACGAGAATTTTTTCCGCGTGGGCGGCGATTCGGGCTATGCGATGCTGGGCAACGACGTGATCCCGGCCTCGGCCGGCGGAGCTTTCAGTGCGGTCGGCCGCATCGTGAACCAGAAGCAGAACTCGGATGCGCAATGGGGCTTCGACTCCGCGAACTACGGCCTGTTCATCGACGTGAGCGGCGGTACGAAGAACTACGGCATCTGTAGCAATGCGGCGTTGATCGCGCCCTCCTTCGTTGGTACGAAGGCCAGCATCCTGACGTTCGACAGCGGCAGCTACAAGGTCGACTTCTCGCAGTGCAACGTCATCCTGATGTACTACAACGATCCGAATTACAGCGGGACGAATGTCGAACTTCCCGGCGAGCTCTCCGTCGCCCGTCAGTTCGGACTGTCGGTGCTGCCGGACGATTTCGCGGCCACCGTGACGTTCCGCGTCCGTCCGGGGTCGAAGAAGATCACCCTGCAGGGCATCTACAACCACAACGAGGCGCTCGTGGATTACGGAATGGAAGCCGGGGATTCCGTCACCGTGCTGATCACGAAGATCGACGGGTTCCGCTACCAGATATTGAACCACTCAAGTTAAGGAAAAATGAAAAAAATCAACCTCAAGGAATTCGATGTCTTCACGGACATCTCGAAACGGCAGCGCGTACGTTGCGACATGCGCCGGAGCGTCGCCAATCTGCTCTACAACCAGATGCACGGCATCGAGGCGCTGAATCTGGCTCTGACGATCCACCGCAGCGAAGGTGAGCTGTCGGTTTCGGACGACGACCTGCGCATGCTTCAGACGGCCGTCGAGCGCTTCGGAACTCCTGCGCTGATCGATGCGTTCGCGGAGCACGTCAAAGAATACAACGGGAACCCTCAAACGGAATAGGATATGGCAATCACGGATGAAGAGAAGAGTCTTCTCAAGAAGGAGATTTTAGACGAGATCAAAGCGTCGTCGCAGGGCGTTCTGGAACTGGAGAAGGTCACGGCGCTCTCGGGCGTGAACTCGCTTCCGGCCATGCAGGGTACGAAGGTGGTGCTTGTACCCCTGCCGCTGCTGTCGAAGCCTGCGGAGGATGCCGCCGCCGTGGCTCTTGCAGCCGCTTCGGAGGCCGCGGATGCCACGGCCGAAACGGAGGATGTCGCGGACGTCACGCGGGAGCTGGCCAAAGAGATGGCCGCGGCCACGGCCCAGACGAAGAGTGCCACGGCCGCCGCCGAGGGTATCGTCGCGGAGTTCAATGCCGTCGCCGAGACGGCTCTGGGCGGTACATCGCTGTTCAACGTCAATGCGCGCTGCGGCGATGCGACCTACACGTTGGAGACGGCGCTGCAGGCGCTCGCAGCGCAGGAGATGAACGACGGCGTCACCTACCGGAAGAAGGGGCTTGTCGTCACCTACCGCATCGATGCGGCCAAATGGGAGACGCGGCAGTTCATCGGGGCGACGCTCGACGACTGGACGCAGGAGGCGCTCTGGCAAGGCTTCGGCAGCGGCTCGGGCGCAGGAAACGTGTACAACGTGACCGCGCTGCTTCCTCTGGATAGCGGTTACTACACGCTTGCGACGGCCCTTGCTGCCGTGGCGCGGGAGAAAGGGCAGGCGCGCGGTCTTGTCCTGACGTTCGCCGTCAGCGATGGCGAATGGCAGAGCTACCAGTTCATCGGCGCCACGCTGGACGGCTGGAACGACACGGCACAATGGCGGGAGTTCGGCAGCGGCGTAAGGAGCGTTACGGTGAACGGCGGAGGGAAGATGCAGCCCGACGGCGACGGCAACGTCGATATCCCTGTGCCGACGGTCGACGACTCGCTGGATGCGGAGTCCACGAACCCTGTGGAGAATGCCGCCGTCGCGCGCCGTCTGAACGAGATCGACGCCAGTACGGTGTTCGGCATGACGGCCGATCTGAACGACGACGAGTCGAGCGTGCGTTTGTCGCTCACGAATAAGTCGGGTGCGGAGATCGCCGGTGTCGACATCCCTGCGGGCGGTGGTGGTGGCGGCGAGAGCGTCACGACGAAGATCGTGCTCTCGGCCGGCGTCGATCACCCCGTCGTCAAGGAGGGCGGCTCGGTGCGTCTGACCTATACCTACGACCACCAGTACGCTGCCGGCGACGATGCCGGAACCACCACGGGCCAGAAGGCGACGATTCGGATCACGGCCTCGCGCGGTTCGGTCGAGGCGTTCGGGGAAACGGTTCAGGATGTATCGAAGGGCAGCTATACGCTCGACCTTACGCCCTACCTGCAGGCCGGCGTTACGGACATCTACGTGCGCGCCACGACGACCGACCCGGAGACGGGCCGCGCCGTCGCCACCGAGCGCGAGATCGTCGACACCCGGGGCCGAACCTTCACCGTGCGGACCGCCGCGACCTGCGTCTACGCAAAGGAGCCTCTGCCCCAGGGCACAGGCTCCTTGTATGGAATCATCGACTATTTCGCCGGGAAATACACCCTGCGCGTCACCAACCGCGAAGCGGAGTTTTCCGGCACGGCAGCGCATTCCGCAGCAACACGCCCAACCGCCGGACGTCCGGCGCGGACAACGCGGACAACGCGGGCGGGGGTTACCGCTGCAACGCCTCCCACAGCATATCCTTGAGCCGCGGGATGTTCAGCCCCGAGACCGACGAGATGAAGACCGACGGCACGCCTTCGGGCAGGTGGCCGCGCATCTCGGCGATCAGGTCCTCGTCGAGCATGTCGCACTTGGTGACGGCCAGCAGACGCTCCTTGTCGAGCAGTTCGGGATTGTACTGCGTCAGTTCGCCCAGCAGGACCTCGTAATCGCGGCAAATGTCGTCGCTGTCGGCGGGAATCAGGAACAACAGCACCGAATTGCGCTCGATATGGCGCAGGAAACGGGTTCCGAGACCGCGGCCCTCGTGCGCACCCTCGATGATGCCCGGAATGTCGGCCATGACGAACGACTTGTGGTCGCGGACCTCGACGATACCGAGGTTTGGCTCCAGCGTCGTGAAGGCGTAATCGGCGATCTTGGGCTTCGCGGCCGAAACGACCGAGAGCAGCGTAGACTTGCCCGCATTGGGGAAGCCCACCAGCCCCACGTCGGCCAGCACCTTCAGTTCGAGGATGAACGTGCCTTCCTCACCCTCCTCGCCCGGCTGGGCGTAGCGCGGCGTCTGATTAGTGGCGCTCTTGAAATGCCAGTTGCCCAGACCGCCCCGGCCTCCTTTCAGCAGCAATACGACCTGCCCGTCCTCCGTCACGTCGCAAAGGTATTCTCCCGTCTCGGCATTATAGACCACCGT
>OHLF01000408.1_pt1 | contig 14013 bp, 6 predicted proteins | sample 1569001 | NCBI WGS metagenome assembly OHLF01 (sample SAMEA3879541, study PRJEB24766) | human gut metagenome | biome: human-associated habitat; feature: feces | place: USA | collected 1985/1987
CCGAAAAGAGCGTCTGCTCTTCGGCGCACCACGTGACCATCGTCTCGGGCCAGTGCACCATCGGGATCATGTGGAACGACAGCGTCTTGCCGCCCAGATCGAGCGTGTCGCCCTCCTTGACCTCGACCGTGCCCCCGGCGATGCCGTAAAACCCTTCGATCATCTGGAGCGTCTTGGCATTGCCGACGATCTCGATGTCGGGATAGATGCGGCGCAGCGCCGCGATCGACGACGAGTGGTCGGGTTCCATGTGGTTGACGACCAGATAATCGATCTTCCTTTCGCCGATGGCCTCGCGGATGTTGGCTTCGAGGCGGCTGCCGAAGGACTCTTCGACGGTGTCGATCAGGGCGATCTTTTCGCCTGCGACCAGATAGGCGTTGTACGACACGCCCATCGGAAGCGACCAGAGGGCTTCGAAGCGCGTGGTGGTGCGGTCATTGACCCCGACGTAGTGGATGCCGGGAAGTATTTCGGTAATTGCCATAAACCTTTTTTGTTTTGTTTTGGCACAAATTTACGAAAAATATTTTTCCGGCGCTACTGCCGGCTTTTTTATTGCTTCGGCAAGTTGCATGCCGGGGTGCGGAAGAGTCCCGTGCGCGGCGCGGCCTTCGCCCGGAAACAAAACGCCGCAACCCGGTGAAGGGTTGCGGCGCATGCCGGCAGGACGGCGGTTCAGAGGAACCGCGGCATATCTTCGGCCCTGCTTTGGGGTGTGGACTCCAGCGCGCCGGAGATGATCTCCGACGGGATTTCGGCCTTGACGAAGACCGAGACGTCGCTCGTGCTCGAAGTGCTGGTCAGCGTCATCCGTGTTCCGTCCGCGTTGAACGAAACCCGGTACGAGGCGCTTCCCCACGGGGTGTTGTCGCTGTACCGGCCGCTGAGCGTGGGTTTGTCGTAGGAATACGTGCCGTCCAGATGGACGTATTCGGGCTTGTAGAGCCGCTGGTAGATGTCGAACGAACCGGACTCGCTGAACGAGAGGTAGACGTCGGCGGACTGGAGCGAACTCCACGAAACCAGATGCCAGCTGCCGACGACGTTGCCGTCGCCCTCGGGTTCGGGCGTATCCTTGGACGAATCGCCGCACCCGGTCAGCGCGAACGCCGCGGCGAGGCCGATCAATAACAGTTTGATGCTTTTCATAATGTGTCCTTGTTTTATAACCAACCTCCGTTCTGGGAATGAACCTCACGTGCGATGAAGGCGAATTCCTTCGTGATCGGCATGCCGTTCATTCCGCTGTTGTTGCCGTTTCCGGCGAGCAGCTTGATCCGGACCACCGCCGAACCGGGTTTGGTGCACTTGAGGATGATCTGGTTGGCGAATATGGTCGGGTTCGCCGAAATGCCCAGCCGGTTCATGTCTTCGGCCGAAATGGAGATTTCCGTAATCTTCAGGTCCAGATTTCCGCCGCCGAGGTACGGTTGCAGGTTCAGCGTGTACTGGCTGCCGACGGGAATCGGGATGCAGGTGATGCCGCGGACGTTCATCAGCACCTGGTAGGCGTCGATGTAACCCGTGCCCATTCCCTTTTTGTACTGCGACAGGTCGAGCGTCGCCAGACTGCCCTTGTCTGTGAAATACTGTTTCGTTCCGGTGCAGTATTGGTTGATGTCGTTTACCGATGTCAGCAGCAGCGTCGTGAATTCGTTCTGGGTGAAGGTCTTGCCGAGTTGCAGCGCATAGGAGAGCCCGAGCGCCGCCACGCCCGAAACGTGGGGGCAGGCCATCGACGTGCCCTGCATGTAGCCGTACTTTCCGCCGTTGACGGTCGATAACACCTCGGACGCTCCGGTATTTATGTTTTCCAGATACGACTGGTAGGCGTCGCCGCCGGGAGCCGCAATGTTGCAGCCGGGACCGTAGTTGGTGTAGTAGGCCGGGGTGTAGTCGCACGACATGGCCGTTACGGAGATGTAGTCGCGGTAAGCGCCGGGGTAGCTCGACATGCCGGTCATGTCGTTGCCGGCGGCGAATATGGCCAGTCCTCCCTCGATGGCCGCGCAGTTCTGTTTGGCGATGAAGTAGTCGATGGCCTGCTTCTCGGCGCTGTCGTAGGTCGAGTACTGCGAATCCGAGGTGAGCGTACCGGCCGTGTAGCCCCAGCTGCACTGGAGAATCACCGCGCCGTTGTCGGCTGCATACTTGATGGCGTTGGCCGTCGTGCTGGCGTTTCCGCCGTTGTCGTTGTAGAAGATCTGGCACGACATGAGCTTGACGCCGTCGTTGTTGCCCGAACCTCCGGCGATGCCGCAGACTCCGATGCCGTTGTTGTTCACGGCTGCCACCGTGCCGGCCACGTGCGTGCCGTGCTCGCTGGCCTGGCCCTGCGTGCTGATCGCCAGCTTCGTGTTGGTGACAAAGTTGTAACCGTAGATGTCGTCCTTGTAGCCGTTTCCGTCGTCATCGGCGCCGCTCTGACCGTTCAGTTCGGCCTCGTTGACCCACATGTTGGCGGCCAGGTCGGGATGGTCCCACTGTACGCAGTCATCGACAATGGCCACGACCACGCGCGGATCACCCGTGCAGAGACGCCAGGCATCCTTGCAGTTGACATCCGCACCGGCCTTGATCTTTGAATAGATCTGTTTGTCGCCCGTGTTGATGTAGTGCCACTGCTTGCTCAGCTCGGGATCGTTGAACGACACGCCGGAGGTCGTCATGTCGGCGCGGGTGGCGGAAGCCGCGAGGCTCTCGTCGAGCGGAATGACTTTCGGGTCGTGGATGCTGGCGAGCTTCTGATCGAACTCTACCTTGCTTACTTCGGCGATCCGGGCCATCTCCAGGGCCGTCTTGTCGAGATCGGCCTCCTCATCGAATTCCACGAGATACCAGCGGTGCAGACCTGCCGCGCGGGTGCGTTCTTCGTTCCGCTCATCCACCGGGAAGAGACGTCTGAGCGACTTGACGCCGATGTTGTCGAGTACGGCGTCGAAATCGGAGATGCCCGAACGGGTGGCCACGCCGCCCGCACGCGTCACGCGCAGGACGGAGTTTTCGACATTCGCGACGGCATCGCTGTCGAAGTAGACCAGCAGCTGGCCTTTGGCAGCGTTCGTCGACGTGAATACAAGCTTGGAAGCAACCTTGTCTTCCATCTTGACGGGAGCAGACTCTCCGGTCGTGTCTTTCGTACACGATGCAAGGAGAAGCACTGCCAGCATGAGCGATAGGCTCCGGATTGTTTTGAACTTTGTCATAAAATTTATAATCAGGTTGTTACAGCCCTGTTTCGGGTGCTTGTTCCTTTTGACCACAGAACCCGGCACGGTTCATGGCGCCGTGCCGGGTTTCGTGGTTCAGGTCTTGCAGGCGAGGCGTATTACATCAGCGGGCTGTTGACGGCCTTCTTGCTGATCTTTGCCTTGCCGTTGTACGGTTTTGCGGGCAGCGGCTCGCACTTTGCAGTCTTGACATCGAGCGTGCGGACGCCGCTGTGAGCGGCACTCTTTGGCATTTCGGCGCATTTGGCCGTAGCAACATGGTCGCTGAATCTGTCGGTCGCCTTCATGTACTTGGCTGTTGCTGTGTGGCGGATGGCCTGCTTGCTCGACGGCTGCACGGCGCTCGATGAGGCGTTCTCTGCATATGTGATAACCGTCTCGCCGGGCAGATATTGTGTCAGATAACCAAGTATCTTTCCGCTTGCGGCGTCTGCAACAAGGACTTGGAGGAGCGTCTCGAGCTGGTTGATTTGTCCCGTGGTCGCGTCAACACTGAAAACGCAGGGATCGGTTCCATTGCTCTGCTCGTTTGCGAAGGAGAAGAATCCCAGAATCATGGTTCCGGCCTGGTCGTAATAGCCCCAACCTTGACCGAACCGGCTTCCCAGATCTTCATAGCCAACTTCGACACCCGAAACGGTGAACTTGTGCGTCGCGGAATCGTAGGAAGCATACCAGGACGTCGTGTTGTTCAGGCCGAGATCCTTGATCGTAAACTCATTTTCGCTTCCTTTCACGGGATTTACAGTGAAGGTGCACGAAGATGTTATGGTCTCACCGTCCTCTACAGACTGGTAAACCATGTCGTATTTGCCAATAGCGAGCTCGCCTGTATACCATGAGGTATCGACAGCTGCCGTTGACTTCTCGACTGCGAGAACTTTGCTTCTGCCGTAAATATTCGTAGCCTGTACAAGCATCGTGTACGACGTGTTTTCATTCAGATTGATCCAGATGTTTTCGTAGTAGCCGGTTTCGTTGATGGTCGGCACGGCGATGCTGGAGAAGTCCTGTCCATACGATGCGATTATCTCTTCGTAGCTTGCACCCTGTGCGACAAGCGTCTCGATATTGGACGTTGACATGGCCAGGAGATGCAGCGTTTTGAGCTCCGAACCGCTGATTTTGAAGTAGAGGGACGATTCATCGGGATTCTTCTCGAGAGCATCGGGCTTGTTCTCGGAAACGGATCCCATCATGGCCTCGACGTCACAGTCGGGAATATCACCGCCGTCCATGCCCGGGAAGTAGAACGATGCGGCTGCCGCATTGCTTTCAAGAGGCTTGTTCTCCTTGTCCAGCGGAAGGGCGACTACCGTGTAGGGTCCGGGAGTTGTCAGATCAGCCTTGATGGATACCGAGCCGGCGCCGACAACGAACTCCTCGATCGTGAGAATGTTTTCGGCGGTGCCGTTGGCGATCTGCGCTGCAAGGGTTGCAGCCGAAGTCTCCACATCTCCCTCAGCGATGACGTAGTTGATACCCGTCACGTCGGCACCGTAGGTGAAGTCGATTACGGCGCTGGCACTCGAGTTGTCGGAATTTACCAGCATGCCGCCGTATGCGGCCGTCAGCGTGTAATCCGTGATTTCGGCTCCGGGGAGCATGATACGGAACGTGCCGTCGGGGTTGGTAGGCAGAGGATCGCTGCTGTATCCCGTCATGTACGCATTGATACCGTCCTCGGGGAAGGTGATGACGCCGTTCACGAAGGTACCGGGTGCTGCCGACTCGATGAGGAAGTCTCCGTAGTTGTGAACACCCTCGGTGATACCTGTGTACTGCTTTGCGATCTTTACGTTAGCGGGATCAGAGCAGTCGATGGTGATGTTGGTCGGCGTGTAGGAGAACTGTCCGGAGAGTTGACTCTGCGTAGCGCCGAAGAACTCGGTCATGAAGGTCCAGCCGAACATCTCCTCGACCATGTAGACGCCCTCCTGCGACTTGTGCTTGTGGATCGTCACATCGAGTTCGACGAGATTGCCATCGAACAGGCCGCACAGCCATCCGTCACGGTATTTGCCGGTTCCGAGCTCTTCCCACGGCCACGGAATGATCGTAATATCGATCATGTTGTTGCCGTACTGGGTCAGGTTCTGCTCGTCGTTGATGAGCAGCGACGCCTTGTACTCCGTGCCGTCGACGAGCTTGCCGCGGTCGAAGGTGATGACCAGATTGGCCAGGTCGCTGCCGGCCTCGAACGAAACCGAAGAGGGAATGTTGAGAATACCCTCCTGCCCCTGTTCAATGCTGGCAAGGATGTTCACGGTCATTGCTGCGTCGGTTACGACACGCCGTACCGGAATGGTCACGGACGACTCGTCGTCACCCACGTTGAACTCCGAGGGGATCGTGTTGGGGAAGTAGACCTGTGCACCGGAATCCTTCGGCCCCGGCTCGAAGTCGTCGCTGCTGGTGCAGGCCGAAAGGAGGCCTGCCACCGCAACGATACCCATCAGTAAGAATTTCGTGATGTATTTCATGATGTGCAATTTTTTTGTTATCTGACAGATCTTACCGTGCCGGTCGGGTCGGGATTGTTCATGTTCGTAAGAGCAATGTTCTGCTGTACGGCGCCGAGCGGAATCACGCAGTTCCACCAGGGAGCACGGCCGTCGGTCGAGATGATGGCGCCCGACGGGGCGTTCGTGCCCGTGTCCGCATTGTGCATGCTCATGTTCAGACGCTTCATGTCGTAGTAGATGATGCCCTCGCCCCAGAACTCGATCCGCTTCTGGAAAATGATCTCGTCGATCAGGTCGTTGGCCGCCGGAACCGTATAGGCCGGATCGCGGTTGGCCATGAACGACTGCAACAGCGACTTGCCGGTGGTGGCGTCGTAGTGCGCCGTAGCCTCGGCCTCGATCAGGTACATCTCCTCGACACGCATCATCGGGATGCTCGTCACGTTACCCGTGGAATAGTTTCGTTTTTCGCCGTTGGCCGCGTGGAACTTAAACGATGCGTAGGGGGCTATCGTTGCGAACTCCTCCTCGGTCAGGGTCGTATAGGGTGCGATGGCGTCGAACGAGCGGTCGGCTCCGACAAAGCTCTTTTTGCGGAAGTCGCCCGACGAAATGCGGTTGTAGCTGAATACCGAGATACCCGGCTGCGCTCCGTAGCCGTAACCCCAGATAGCCTCGGTCGCCATGTGGGCCGACCACGACAGCAGGTTGTTGAGCACGGTGTCGGTGGTCTGGATCATGGCCCACATCCACGACGAATTGACCGTGTTGAACCCGGTCTTCGGGTCGAGCCACTGGCTTTCGGTCATAATCGTGCAGCCCGAAGCGTCGATGGCCTTGCGGGCGTATTCGGCGGCCAGACGGTAAGCGGCGTCGCCGGTCGGAACTTCCGCATACGATTCGGTGAATCCGCCCAGCCAGAGGTAGGCGCGGGCCTTGAGTCCGTAGATCACGGCCAGCGAGGGCAGGTTTTTCGTTGCCGGCGTATAGTTGGCCAGCAGGGTCTCGGCGGTGTTGAGGTCCTCGAAGATGAACTTGAACATCTCCTCACGCGATACGCGCGGGTTGTTCTCCAGTTCCTCCATGCTCGTATCTTCCCGGACGATGGGAACGGTCAGCCCCTTGACGGCTTCCAGCTCGGTCTCGTAGGCGGGACGTTCGGGAGCCTTGGCCGGCAGCGCGTCGTAGAGACGGGCCAGGTCGAGGTAGCAGAGCGCGCGGAAAGTCTTGGCAATGCCCATCATCTCCTCTGCGCCTTCGCTCTGGTTTGCGATGTCGATGGCCTCATTGGCCGTGAAGATGAACTTGTAATAGTTGGTGTAGAAGAACGGGGACATCGTGCCGTTCGCTGCCAATCCGGTCGAGTTGCCCGGATAGAGCCATGCCTGCCAGCGGTCGTAGTACTGGTTGCCGCCCGGCAGGTTGCCGCTGACGGGGAACACCTCGCCGACCATGCGGTCGGTGGCGCCGAAGATGCCCGGGTAGCCGAAGTCGATGTGCTCGCCGAGGTCTATATAGTTGGTGATGAGCACCGTCGGCATCGCAGTGATAAGACCCTCCTTTGCGAACGGAGATTCGGCAGTCTGATCGCTGGTGGCGTATCCGCTTTCGGGGAAGGTCTCCTTGATACAGCCCGAAAGAAGCACGGATGAACCGAGAAGCAGCGCCGTTGTTTTCAGTATGTTGTTCATTTTCATAATATTCGTCGTTTAACAAATTAGAACGTTACGGTTACACCGCCCGAGAAGGTGCGAATCGGGGCGTAGTAGTACGGGTTCGTGATTCCGTTGATGGACTGACGCGGGTCGAGACCCTGACGCTTGGACCAGTACCATACATTGTCGCAGGCGAGGTAGATACGCAGATTCTCGACGAGGAACTTGCGCGTGATACGCTTGGGCAGCGTATATCCGAGCGTGATGTTCTGGATGTTCAGGTACGATGCGCTGGTGAGGAAACGGTCCGAGACGGCTGCCTGATTCGAGTCGTTGTAAGCAAAACGCGGAATGTTCGAACCGGAGTTCTCGGGAGTCCACGAATTGAGCAGGTCGTGGTGGTAGTTGTTTCCGGTCGACGTTCCTGCCGGGGAGTTCATGTAGAACCTGTAGCCCTGGTCGAGAACCTGTCCGCCGAGCTGGTAGGTGAAGCCGATCGAGAAATCGACGCCGTAGAAGCGTAGCGACGTGCCGAAACCGCCGTAAACGTCCGGCAGGGCGTCTCCGTGCATTTCGCGGCCCTCCTGCGAGGCCACCGAGTAATCGGAGGTCTTGATGCGCTCCTTGTTGCCGGCATCATCGGTCTTGTAGGTGTACCACAGCGATTTTCCGGTCTCGGGGTCTACTCCCGCGTAGGTCGGAACGTAGAACGAGAAGACGGATTCCCCTTCGGTGAGGAATTTGGTGTCCTGCCAGCGGCCCACGTGTTTGCCGTCGGCCGTCGTGTTGTTTTTGAACTGCTCCGGCAGGTGGGTCACCTTGTTCTTGTAGTGGGTCATGTTGAGCGAGAAGTCCCACACGAGGTTTTTGGTCCGGATCAGGTCTGCGTTCAGTTCGATTTCGAGACCGCGGTTGACCATGTCGCCGATGTTGGTGAAAATGGTCGTGTAACCCGACTCGATCGGAGTCGCCAGCTCGAACAGCATGTCGGTGGTCTTGCGGTTGAAGACATCGATGCTACCCGACAGACGGTTGTCCCAGAGGCCGAACTCTACGCCGACATTGAGGTTGGCGTTGGTCTCCCAGGTGATGTCGGGGTTGCCTTTCTGGTAGAGTACGCTCGTAACGCCGTCGCCGCTGCTCAGGATCTCGCGGTAGTCGGTATAGCGGTAGTAGGATTCCGCTTTCGATCCGAGGTTGTCGTTACCCTGCGAACCGTACGATGCTTTGACCTTCAGCATGTTGACCCACGAAGCGTTGAACCAGCTCTCGCGGTTGATGATCCAGGCTGCGCCGAGCGACCAGAAGTTGCCCCAGCGGTGGTCGGGGTGGAAGCGCGACGATGCGTCGCGGCGGTACGATCCCGAGAAATAGATGCGGTTGTCGTAGTCGTACTGTCCGCGGAAGAAGTAGCCCTCGTTGTTGTACTCCAGAACCGACGAACCCGACCGCGACGAGTCGACGACGGCGCCGCTGAGTTCGGTGTTGTCCGGCGAGAACATCATGGTCTTCGAGCCGTACAGACCGTAGGATTTGCGGTTGTACATTTCATGGCCGAAGAGCAGGTCGAGGTTGTGGACGTCGGCGAAGGTGTTGGTGTAGGTCAGGAACTGCTGCATGTTGTAGGCGATCTCCCGACTGTGGCTCTTGAAAACGGCGCCGCCCGATTCGGCGAACTGTCCGTAGTAGGGGTTCGACACCTGCGTACCGCGGGTTTCGTCGAGCGACACGCTTCCGTTGAGGGTCAGTTTCAGGCCCTTGTACAGGGAGAAATCGGCAAAACCGTTGGCCATGAAGGCATTGCCCTCGTTGATGTATTTGTTGAGCTGAATGTCCTGCAGGTCGTTGCTCTTGCCGCCGTTGGTGCGCAGTGCGCCGCCGTTGCGGCCGTCGCCGGTATCGTACATCTTGAATCCGTACTCGTCGATCATAATGTTGCCGTTGCCGTCGCGCATGTAGACCGGATAGATCGGCGCCATGCGGATCGCCGTGGCGAATGCGTTTCCGCCGTCGGCGTTGCCTTCGCCCTGACCGTCGCCGTCGTCGTTGGTTTTGTTGCCGTTGTTCCAGACGAAATGGGTGTAGGACATGTTACCGCCGACTTTCAGCCACTTTTTGGCCTGGTAGTCCGCGCGCAGACGGGCGGTGTAGCGCTCGTTGCTCGAACCGTCGACGATACCCGTGTTGTCCAGATAGCCGAGCGATGCGAAGAAATTGGCGCGGTCCGTCGCGCCGGAAACGCTGACGTTGTACTCCTGACGGAACGACGACGATTTGTAGATTTCGTCGAGCCAGTTGTCGGGTTGCAGGTAGAACTGCTGGCCCTTGGCGTCGGTTACCAGGCGGCCCTGCTTCGCACGCGGATTGAGACGGCCGTTTTCGCCGATGAGGTTCTGGCCGTCGGGCACGGTGAAGACGTTGTAACCCAGACCGCCGGGATCGTTCGACGTCAGCAGCTTGTTGGCGGCGATGTTGGCGGCCAGGGGAGTGTACTTCTGGTCGAGCGTGTAATAGTTGTACAGCGACTTGTAGTGCATCTCGTAGTATTCGCCCGCATCCTCCACGATGTCGTAGGTCTGCAACGCACGGGTGTTGATGCCCCACTTGCCGTCGAAAGTCACGGTGGCCTCGCCGGCCTTCGCACGCTTGGTCGTGACCATGATTACGCCGTTCGCGCCGCGGGAGCCGTACAGGGCGTTCGACGCGGCGTCCTTGAGGACGCTGATCGACTCGATGTCGGCAGCGTTGATGTTGTTGATGTCGCCTTCGTAGGGCACGCCGTCTACAACCCAGAGCGGGTCGTTTTTGGCATTCATCGAACCGTAGCCGCGCACGTAAATCTTCTGACCGGAACCCGGACGGCCCGAGGCGGAGGAGAACTGCACGCCGGCGATTTTGCCGACGAGGGCATCCCCGACGTTCGAAGACTGCGTTTTTATCAGATCGTCGGATTTGATCACCTTCGCCGCTCCGGTGAAGGCGTCTTTCTTGGCTGTACCGAAGGCCACTACGATCACGTCGTCGATGGCCTGTGTGTCTTCTTTGAGCGAGATGTTGATTCGGGTCTTGCCTCCGATGGCCACCTTCTGGGTTTCATAGCCGATGAAGGATACGACCAGCGATCCGTTTCCGGGAGCCGTGATGGTGAAGCTACCGTCTCCGTTTGAGGTCGTGCCGACATGCGAGCCGTCGACCATAACCGTTGCTCCGGCGACCGGTTTCCCGTCGGGACCGGTGACTGTTCCGGAAATTTGCTTACTCTGGGCCAGCGAGAGTAATATTCCCCCCCCCAATAAAGCAATTAACGATAGTAGAATTTTTCTTACCATAAGCGTTAATCTAATAGTTTTTTTTTAAATAAAAAGTTCACAAGCAAAGGTATGAAATTGCTAACTCGTTTACAAATAAATTATTAAAATAATTCACCAGTATAACATATGTGTAGAAGATTGGTCGATAACGGTTACGATTTTGAAAATATCATCTCAAGGGGATTACAAATTGTAATCCCCTTTTCGGGTGTTTTCGGGTGTTTTGAGCGAATGTGTTAGCTGCGTGAACTTCTGCGTATATGTGAATCGGTCCTCAAAGGCGCTCCCGGACTTTTTCCAGGTCGGTATCGCGGTACAGCGTATCGAGGCGTTTCGAGAGCCGCTCCATGTCACCGTCGAGTTTCGAGTGGGTGATGGTCGCATAAATCTGCGTAGTCCGTATGTTCTTATGTCCCAGCAGCTTGCTGATCGTTTCGATCGCCATTCCCTGCGAAAGCGTGATCGTCGTGGCGAAGGTGTGCCGGGCCGAATGGAACGTGATGTGCCGGGGAATGCCCGCCAGAGACATGATGCGCTCGAGGCAGATGTTGCACCAGCCGTTGCTCGGCAGGCGGAATATCCGCGCATTCCGCTGCATCGGTTTGTATTTCAGCAGAATGGTGTACGGTATCGCGAAGATGCGCACGTTGACCGCAGATCCTGTTTTGCGGCGGGTGGTGCTGATCCACAGCTGTTTGCCGTCCTGCTGGATATGCTGCGGGGTCAGCGTGCAGAGGTCGATGTAGGAGAGTCCCGTGAAGCAACTGAACAAAAATGCATCGCGTACCAACTGTAAGGTCATGTCGTCGAGGTCCAGACGGATCAGCTTGCGGATTTCGGTCATGGACAGGTAGTTTCGCGCGACGAATTCGCTGCGCAGTTTGTAATTCGCGAAGAGGTCCTTGGCCATGTGCCCCCGGCTTCGGGCCAGCATGAGGATGTGCTTGAACGCGATCATGTAGATCCACGTCGTGTTTTTCTTGTGTCCGCACTCCTGTGCGATGTAGTGGTGAAACCCCGTCAGGAACTCTTTGTCGAGTTCTTTGAACAGCAAATCCTTGCGGTTGAATTTGTCGTTGACGTAGTTTTCGAGATGCTTGTAAACACACCTATATTTATAGTAGGTCGTTTTGCTGCGGCTGATGCCCACCATCCGGCTGAACTCCTCGTTGTGATGCCTGAAGAAGGCCAACAGCGTTTCGTTGCGCTGGTCGTTGCCGAAATACATCTCCTTGACCATTTTCGGAGTGACCAGGGCATGCTCGTAAAACAGCGTGTTGTAACATCTTTCGATGTGGAAACGAATCTGCGAGAGTTGTTCGTTGACATGTGAGGCAACCGCGCTGCGCCCTGCCGCCCGTCCCATACTCACATCCCAGAGATTCGGATTCACGGATAGTTGCGTGGACAGCTGCGTTCGCTGTCCGTTGATCGTAATGCGTCCCATGATCGGCGTGTTTCCATTGCGTAAAGGCGCATTCTTCTTGATGTAAAACAGTACTTTGAACGTGTTTCTCATTCCCTTCCTAACCTTTTTTAAACAATAAACAAACCGCGATAAAGGTAATGATAAAGTTACTGCCAAACGGTATATCAATTGGACCAAATAGCTTATACGGCACGGTTTAACCCTTCTTGTCCGGTAACTATCTGGTAACACAACCCGGACGCGCGGAGGTGTCGTCTGTATATCTTACACGCTTAATACCAAACTATTAGGCATTTCTCGGAAAATGCGTTCCGGAACGCTGTAATTATCCTATATCCAGCAGTTTATTATCCGGAATCCGGGGCGATTGTTTTTTATTTTAAAATTTTATTAAAATTAACGCTTATGGTAAGAAAAATTCTACTATCGTTAATTGCCGTTTTGGGACTTTGTGTATATGGATTCGCCCAAAACCGGCAGGTTTCCGGTAAAGTTGCCGATGCGGAGGGTAAGCCTGTCGCGGGCGCAACCGTTATGGTCGACGGCACGTCGACCGGTACGACCACGGGCACGGATGGTAAATTCACCATCGCCGCACCCGCCGACGCTACGCTGGCGGTTTCGTTCATCGGTTACGAGACCCGGAAAGTGGCTGTTGCCGGAAAGACGCATGTCGAAGTCGTGATGCACGAAGATGCGCAGGCCATCGAGAATGTCGTGGTGACCGCTTTCGGCACGACGACGAAAAAAGATCTTACGGGATCAATCGCCACCATCCGCGGCGAGGAGCTTGCGAAGCGTCAGGTTTCGACCGTTTCGAAAATGCTCGAAGGAGCGGTTCCCGGCGTGCAGCTGACTACGGCCACCAACCAGCCCGGTACGGACGCTGCGATCTACGTCCGCGGCGTCGGTTCGCTCAATGCGGGCACCGGCGCGCTGATCGTGCTCGACGGCTCGCCCTATCAGGGCAGCCTGTCCGACATCAACCCGGCCGACATCGAGTCGATCTCCGTGTCGAAGGACGCCACGGCCAACTCGCTCTACGGTTCGCGCGCCGCGAACGGCGTGGTTTTCATCACGACCAAGCGCGGCAGCCTGGACAATCCCACGATCAGCGTCGACACGCGATTCGGTATCAACACCCGCGCTGTCCCCGAGTATGACATCATCACCGATCCGGGCGAATACCTCGAGGCGCAGTGGCGCACGATGCGCGACACGAAGTGGGCGTCAAGCCCCGAAGAGGGAGGCGGCGATCTGGCTGCCGCGGCGCTCTATGCCTCGCAGGAGGTGCTGGGGGCACACGGAAATTACAACCCCTACAAATATTTGTCGACCTACCTGATCGACCCTGCGACCGGCAAACTCGACCCGTCGGCCCGGCGCATGTACAGCGAGCGCCTGCAGGACGAACTCTTCAAGACCGGATTCCGCAACGAGACGAACGTTTCGGTCAGCGGCGGGAACGAGAAGTCCGACTATTTCATCTCGCTGGGTTACCTCAAGGACGAATCCTATGTGATCGAATCGGATTTCGAGCGTTACAGCGCTCGTGTGAACGTCAACACCAAGCTCCGCACGTGGATCAAGGTGGGCGCCAACCTCTCCTATGCCCACACGGTGCAGAACAACATTCTGGAGGGCAGCAGCCTCGCTTCGTCGGCGTTCGCCACGGCGCGTTCGTGGGAGCCGGTTTTTCCGGTCTACGCCCGCGATGCCGAGGGGAAAATCAAGTATGACGAAAACGGCGACAAGGTCTACGACCTGGGTACGGGGCAGACCGACGGCACGACGACCCGTCCCGGAACCTCGGGCCAGAACATCATCGCCACGCTGAAGATGGACACGCGCGACATCAAACGCAACAACTTGCAGGGCCGCGCTTACGGGGAGATCTATTTCCTGCGCGACTTCACCTTC
>OHLF01000419.1_pt1 | contig 13804 bp, 16 predicted proteins | sample 1569001 | NCBI WGS metagenome assembly OHLF01 (sample SAMEA3879541, study PRJEB24766) | human gut metagenome | biome: human-associated habitat; feature: feces | place: USA | collected 1985/1987
TCCAACTGATTCATGTTTTTATCCTTTCCAGACTTGTGTGTACTTGTTCGCACAGCCCTCTTCCGGTATTTTTGTCGTATTTTTTGACATTTTCTGTTATTATAGCAGTTGTCCTCCGGAATCACAACAAAAATTTGCACAAAGGTGCGAAAAGCCCATGGAATCTTTTCAGAAATCCATGGGTTTTGGTATATTTTTATTTAAGATCGTCTTTCGAATCCGCATGATACCTGTTCTCCCAGGCATCTTCTGTGGATAACTTCTCATCAGAGTTCAGAAAACTCAGCTCTGCCCCCCCCCGATTTCAGATTCTTTTTCAGCTTTTCAATCTGAATCGCCAGGCGATGTCTTGCTTCTTTTACCTGGTCTCTCATCAGCGTTCGAAGTTCCTCTTCCAGTTCTATCAGTCTTTGCTGTTGATCCTGCAGTTTGTGACGTGGATGCAGATAAGAAAGCCTCACATCCAATTCTTTCAGTCGTAACCGGTTTATACGAATCGTTCCTGTCATGCTCCGATTCATTCTCAATCTGCATTCATCCAGATATCCCTGTAACTGTCTGTAATCCCAGACTGCAAGTTCTGCCGCCGCCGAAGGTGTCGGTGCACGCAGGTCAGAAACAAAATCTGCGATCGTATCATCTGTTTCATGTCCTACCGCAGATATGACAGGTGTATTACAGTTAAATACTTCTCTTGCAACACATTCCTCATTAAATGCCCATAAATCTTCTATAGAGCCTCCGCCCCTGCCTACGATTATAAGGTCAACACCGGCTTTATCAAGAAATCTTATTCCGGTGCATACAGACTCTGCCGCACCTTCGCCCTGGACTTTGGCAGGATATAAAATAATATCAATTCCCGGATTGCGTCGTCTTGAAACACTTATTATATCATGGACGGCTGCTCCCGTTCTAGCAGTAACCACACCAAGTCTTTTAATGTTTTTAGGAATAGGCTTTTTGTAAATTTCATCAAACATACCCATTTCTTCAAGTTCATTTTTCAGATTAACAAAACGTTCATACAATTCTCCACTGCCGGTCTCCTTGATTTCTCTAGCGTATATCTGATATTTGCCTGATGCCTCAAATACGGAAATATTGCCTGTAACAACAACTTTCATTCCGTCCCGCAGTCTGAAATTGAGTCCTTTCATACGGCTGCCGGCAAACATAACAGCGGAAATTGTGCTGTCCTTATCTTTAAGTGTAAAATAAATATGCCCTGAAGTGTGATACTTAAGATTACTGATTTCACCCTGTATATTAATATTCTTCAGGACAAAATCGGTATCAAACATATTTTTTATATAGCTGTTAATCTGTAAGACTGTATAAATATTAGCCATAATAATCCTTTATTTAACGATTTTTGCCAGTACGCCGTTAACAAAGCCGTATGCCTTTTCATCACCGTATTTCTTGGCAAGCTTGACAGCTTCGCTTATCGAAACTGCATTTTCTATATTGTCATCATATAATATCTCATATACCGCAATACGCATAATGGAAAGCTCAGCCTTGCCTATTCGGTCAATGTCCCAGCCTTCTGATTTTTCGGAAATAACTTTATCTATTTCATCTATATGACAGAGAATGTCCGTTACTTTACCGGTAATTTCTTCTGCTGACTTACTGTCGAGAGCAGGCCAGTTCTCTTCTTCGTCACCTGATTCAGGATATTCCGCAAAAAAAAGATTCATCTGACTGGCAAAAGATTCACTGTCGTGGAATTCATAACGAAAAAGTACTTTAAAAACGGTTTCTCTTAATGCTGTTCTATTCATGTATATTTCCTCTCTTTGGATTATAAAATTAAGAGTGCCATAAAATACATTATAGCACTCTGATTATACAATAAATATTAAAATATAAAAAGTAAAAGTTTAATAATATGCAAATTATTTATCTTCCGTGGTAATATCATTAACGTTTACGTTTACTTCTGCAACAGACATTCCTGTCATAGACTCTACCGATTGTATAATTCTTTCCTGTATTGCCTTACAGGTCTTAGGGATATTGTATCCATAAACAAGATTCACGGTTACAGAAATTGTAACGGTATCTTCAGCCATCTCAACCTTAATTCCCTTTGAAAGGCTCTTAATACCCATCTTACTTACAATTTCATTGGTTATGTTGCCGACAAGTGAATATACCTCCGGACCTTCCGTAGCCGCAATTCCTGCAATTACAGCAATTACCTCCTCTGAAATATGTATATTACCTATATCTGTATTCTGGATATGTGCTTCTTTTTCCATATATTTCTCTCCTTGTGCCAGATTGTCATAAAAATATCTTATGCCATTATTATAATCAATCATATAATTAAATGCAAATGCTATTTATCTCTGGATTCCACAGGAGTAATTGTCAGATTGGTTACCGGAACGTCCGTTTTTCTTGTTACAATATCTTCAATCTGGGCTATTTCTGTTTCGGTAAGTGATTCACGTTCCACAACAACGTCTACTTTGTCATTAAGTATTGAAACAATTACATTATTAAAGCCCTTGGCTTCCAGCATTAATTCTGCTGCCACTTCTTTTTCTGATGAAGTTGTAATGGCAACCATTTTTTCGGAAGCCGCAGTTTTTTCTGCTTCAGATATATTGACATTATTTATTATATCCAAAAGAGTCTGTTTATTGCTTGCACGCATCTGCTCACGTTCAAGTTTGGCACTTACAATGAATTGGGAGGTGCTTCCTGATGTAAACACAGTATTGCCGGGTTCTGCTATATCAACATCTTTAAGATCTTTATCAACATCTGTTCCCACAACCTCTTTGGTCTTGTTAGCAGCCGCATTTTTTTTCTTAACACCGTCTGCGTAATTTATGTATCCTGCAACGGCAATCATTAGTGCAAGTACCGTAATAATTATTTGGTTTTTTTTGAAAATTTTCTTCAAGACTATGCCTCCATTTTTAATACTCTTATTTTATTTGCGGAAATCCCTAACAGCGCACTTACCGCATCCGTAATTTCAGATACAACTTTCATATCGCCTGCACCTTTTGCAACAATCAACACTCCCAGAATTTCCGGATAATCATTGTTTTCTGTTTTTTGCGTATAGTTTTCCCCTTCCTTCACATTCTGCATATTTTTTCCCGAATCTTTTAATGTAACGGCAACTTTAACATTACCCACCCCCGTTACGGAGGAAAGCAGTTCCTCAAGCTGTTTTTCCATAGATGTTCCATAATCTGTTGTCGTTTTGTCAGCTGCAGAGTTTTGTATATTATATTCATAACTTTTTGTTTTGACAGTATTTTTAGCAGGAAGTTTAATTACTACAAGCAGAATACCTGCCAAAATCAAAAGAATCAGTTTGTCTTTTTTCATTGTTTTTAATTTGTCAAGCCACTTCATTAATCTTCCCCTTCCTTTGAATCAACAGGTTATATTTATATGTATATTGTTCCTATCAATTTTATATACGTTGGAAATATATTTTTTTAATTCGGTTACCGCTACGGAATAACTGTTGCTGACATCAAATCCTTTTGCTGCAATATCAAGTGAGGTTATTCTTCCATAATCGGAATCAGTCCTGTCAAACTCAATTTGGGCTTCCGTCTTTTCAAGGGTTATGCCGTAATCAAGGAACTTATGGCTTAAGCTGTTTTTCAAGGTTTCATTAAACTCATTTAATATAAGTTCTCTTCCATAACTTCCGGCAACGGATATTTTATCAGCCATTTCCCTTGACATATAGTCGGATTCGTTGGTTTTTAGAAGTGTCTCAAATTGGTTGTCAGAGGAAAACATATTAATGACAGGCTTCATGACCAGAATTATCATAATCAGCCCGGTAAACATATTTATGTATTTCTTATAGCGTTCATCATTTACAAGGTTAAGAATAAAAGAAGCAAATACATAAAAACAGGCAATTTTTTTAATTATATCCAATAAATAATCCATTTTTTATCCCACATTCAGATTGGTTGATGCACATATAATTGCGATTGTCAGTATGAAAAAAACGGTTGCATACAATAAAGTCTTTAACATAAGGCAGAAACTTATATGAATTGTGTTAATGCTGTTGACTATCCTTTTATCGGATACAGGTTCAAGAATAGCCGATACTCCCTTATAGCTGATTGCGATTACCGAGGTTTTGACAACAGGTATAAAACATATTACAAGAATGGCAATCATAGCCGAAATTCCTATACCGTTTTTTATAAGGGTTCCTGAGGCAAACACAACTGATGAAACGCTGTTTAACGTATTTCCAATTCCCGGAATGGACTGCATGACCTTCCACATCGTTCCAACTTTCATAGAGTCAACTATTGGGCTTATAAGGCTTCTTATTACATTAATTCCTATTACAAAAGTCATAAGTGATTTTAGCGTCCACTCAATAATTGTTTTTATTAATTCTCCCGCTTTGGTAAAAAGTGTACCGTTAGCCATGTTGTTAATTAATCCTGTAATCATATATGTATAAATCATCGGAATTATAAAATTAATAAGCACCTTTTCAATCAATGTTATTACCATTATTACAACCTGATAAAAAGCCGTTGCCGTACTTTCTCCCGTTGAAAAACCAATCGACAGAATATACACCGGTGTTACCGCTTCCATAAAAGACGAAAGTCTGTCCATAGTATTTTTAACGATTTCCGCAACAATGGTATATCCTGACAACATACATACAATAAGTGCCAGATAAGTTATGTAAAAGCCTGTCTCCGATATTTTCCCTGACAATACGGTAAAGGCTATATTGGAAAATAAGGCTGCCGTAAGTCCGACAACAATCAATTTGATTATGATTTCTTTTTCATTGGCAAGCTCTGAAAATATTGCAGATGAAAATATATCAAACAATCCCGAAAATCCCGTATCAAAATCACCTTTTATAATCTCCCTGACACAGTCCTCAAAATTAAAGGCGTTGTCATCTTTTAACACGGAATTTATTTCGCTGAAATCATACACGGAGAGCGGATCGGCTTCTTCTGTTGCAAAGATTCTTACAGGAACAAGCATTATCATAAAAAAAGAAATTAAAATTATTTTCATATTACAGCCCGCCTATTGTCTCAAGAAGTGTGATCACTACAGGAAGTGAAATAACAAGCATTGAAATTCTTGCAAATATTTCTATCTGTGATGCTACCGCGGAATACCCGCTGTCTTTACATATGCCGGAGGCAAACTCCGAAACATAGGTAATTCCTGCCATTTTCAGCAACAGTCCCACATAACTGCCATTGGAATCAAGGAATTTATTAAAGGTATTAAATGCATTTATGATGTATTGTATTTTGGAGCTTACAAGTACAAAAATCAGAAAAGATGTAGCTATTGATATATACATAGAAAAATCACTTTTCCATTGTTTAAGTAAAATTGCAAGAATCACTCCCGTAATTCCTATAAGTGTAATTTTTAATATTTCCATACTCTTATTTATAATGAAAACATATCCTTTATTGAACTGAATAACTGACTTATATAGGGAATAATCCAGTACAGAACAAGTAAAAGTCCCGCAAGACTTGTAAGGAATGCGTGTTCTTCCCTTCCGCTGTGTTTCAATATCTGGCTGATTACCGAGACAAGTATTCCTACTGCCGCAATCTTAAAGATTAATTCAACTTCCATTTCATATCCCCTATATTATTATTATCGATAAAATAATACCTGCACCCACTGCCAGACATCTGTACATTCTGCACTTTTGTGGCAGAATATCTTCAGTATTATCTATTTCATTCTGCAAACGTGATAAAAATAAATCTATTTGTGAAAGTTCTCCTGATTTATCAGCAAGACCCAGAACATCTTTAAAATTAAGGATGTCCCCTTTTATATTTTTTGAAAGGTGCATATTTAAAAAGCCATCATTCCACTTCTGTTCCCAGTTTTCATAAAAATTACCTTCTGTATCGGAAGCAATATTTTCTAAAATATTGTCTATATTCATGCCGCATCTCGTTGAAATGTTGGCAAGGGCTTCGTTAATTGTACAAGAACCATAGGCTATTTCACCTTTCAGTAAAAACATCATTTTTTTAATTTCAAGTAATTCGTTATACTCTGCTTTTAAATCAAGTGACATCCTGTAACCGTATAAAGTTGTGGATATCATTATAATGATAATTCCTGCTATTTTAAGCATCTATTTGTTCACCCCTTTCGTTATATATTCCCTCAAGTGTTCCCGGCCCGTTTTTCTTTGACAGAATTATAATCCGTTTAAAAAATCGAATGTTCTTCTGCATATACTCTTCTAAATTATCGGCGTGGATGCTGGCAAGAATTTTACATCCACAGGTAATTGCTTTATTTAATACATTAATGTCTTTGTCACTTCCTATTTCATCAACAGCTATTATTTCAGGAGCCATACTTCTAAGTGCCATAATTATTCCTTCGGTTTTGTTATTAATCATTACATCTGTCCGCATCCCAACGTCATTTTCAGGAATCCCTAAATCCGTTGCTGAAATCTCGTTTCTTTCGTCTATAACCGATATATTAAAACCTCTGTTACCATAACCATCCGATAAAAGACGGATAATATCCCTTAAAAGTGTGGTTTTCCCACATCCCGGAGGCGAAGCTATTATAGTATTGCAGATACTGTTATTGTCAGTAATATATTTTATGTATTGTTCACCGCAGCCCTTTATCTCGTTGGCTACCCTGATATTTAAGGATGAAATGTTTTTTAAAGTTGTAACATGTCCGTTTTCAATTACCGCTTTACCGCATATTCCTACACGATTGCCGCCTTTAACGGTAATAAACCCGCGTTTTATATCATCCTCGTATGCGTAGAGTGAATAATTACATATCTTGTCCATAATTTCTTTTATTGTTGTCTTGGTTACAATAATTTTATCAATAAAACAACAGGAACACCTGAATTTTACTTCCAAAGGTCTGTTAATCCTCAGTCTGATTTCGGTTATTTTATCTTTGTCACTGTGGGTTTCTATGACATTTTTTATATCTTTGGGTAAATAATTTATTACGTTGTCAATACGTTTCATGGCCTGCCTCCGTTTCTCTTTATTCATTATTATGTAAAGTTAAATAAAAGTATGAATTTATATTTCTTGACGGGATATTATAAAAGAATTAAAATAAACAGGAATATCTAGGAGGATAAGAAGTTTATGAAATTTATTTTTGACATCATCAAAGGAATTTTTATTGGTATAGCCAATATTATTCCCGGAGTAAGCGGAGGAACCATGGCTGTTTCAATGGGCGTTTATGATAAATTAATCAATTCCATTAACAGTATCATAAAAGATTTTAAGAAATCTTTTCTCACTCTTCTCCCACTTGTTATAGGCATGATTGGCGGAATCGGAATTTTCTCATATATAATTCCATACAGCCTGTCACATTACGCTTTCCAGACATGTATGTGTTTTACCGGACTTATAGTCGGGGGAATACCACAGATAATAGGCAATGCTTCCGATGCCCTTAAAAAAGAAGAAAGAAAAATGAGATTTACCCATGTTATAGCTTTTGTCGTACTTGCAGCACTTGCGGTTATAATGGCAGTTGCAAACGGAAACAATTCCGGACCTTCCGTTATTACTGTTGATTTTAAAAATATTGTTATTCTTGTGGCAATAGGTATTGTTGCTGCCGCTACAATGATTGTTCCTGGCGTAAGCGGTTCGCTGGTCCTTATGATACTTGGTTATTATTCCGGAATTATCGGTACAATAAGAGATTTTATTTCATCCCTTAAGAATCTTAACTGGAGCGGTTTAGGACATTGCGTTGCGGTTCTTGTACCTTTTGCAATCGGATGTATAGTGGGAATTCTTCTTATTTCCAAACTTATTTCATGGTTGTTTAAAAAATTTGAATCAGTTACATATTGTGCAATTCTGGGACTTATAGCAGCCTCTCCTTTTGCTATATTCTATAAGATGGAAAAATGTACTTTTTCAGCTATAAATATCATTGTAGGCATTGTTTTATTTGCCGTGGCATGTGCATTTACATATCTTTTCTCAAAGAAAACCAAATCTACAAATTAATTTTGACATAAATTAAGCCTGTACTTTAACCGGTACAGGCTTTTAATTTACTATTCTACTGATTTAAGGGATTCCACCATAGGAATCTTTTTTAATTTGTTATACATTGTTAAGTTAACGATTATTCCAAATACAATGGTTATAGCAAATGATATTATGTATGAATACCAGAAAATCATCTTTGGAAAAATCACATCATCCATTTCAATTACGGTCATTATATAACTATGAAGTATTTTGCCAAGTCCAAGTCCGATAATTGCACCTATTATACTTAAAATAATATTTTCCCTGTATACATAATTGGCAACCTCTTTATCATAAAAGCCAAGGACTTTTATAGTGGCAATTTCTCGTATTCTCTCTGATAGATTAACATTTATAAGATTATATAATACGACAAATGCTAAAAGACCTGCCGATATAATGAGAATTACGGTAATTATGCTGAGTGAAGATATTGTATCATTAAAATCAGAGGAAATACTGTTATAATACGAAATTGATTTTACACCGTATTTCTCAATCATTTCTGAACCAAAGGCCTGCTGTTCTTTATCGCCTTCAATGTTTAAATTGGCGATAAAATAATTTTTATCAGGTTCGCTGCCTGTTACTTCTTTATAATATCTGTCATTTACAAATACATACTGGCCTACATACATATCAACAATTCCGGCTATTTTAAATTCATAGGTCCGGTCATCAATGGTTACTGATACGTTGTCATTTTCTTTAAGATTAAAATCTTTTGCCAATTTATAAGTTACCAAGGCACCGTCTTCAGGAATAACCGCAGTTTCTTTGCTTGTGTGATATGTAAGACCTGTAAAACCGGAATACCTTTTTCCGTCATCAACACTGACAATCGTCACATTCTTAGTGGTATCCTCTGATTCACTTTTTTTAGCGGTTCCCATATGGGATGTCATAATATAAATGTCTTTGATATTCTTATTTTCTTTATATTCATCATAAAAGGAGTCTTTGTCACTCGCTTCACTGAATTCACCTGCAATATCATAGGCAAAAATAGTTCCATACTGGTCAGACGTAACTTTTGAAATACTGTTTTTTATACCGAAACCTGCAAGTATCAGCGCCGTACATCCTGCAATTCCCGTTATAGTCATAAAAAATCTCTTTTTATAACGTAAAATATTTCTTGCGGTTACTTTCTTCGTGAAGTTAAAATGCTTCCAGATAAATGGTATATGCTCTAATAATACTTTTTTACCATTCTTAGGTGACTTAGGTCTTAAAAGCAATGCCGGAGTCTCTGTAAGCATTGAGAAGCATGAAGCAAATGTTGCAAGTACGTTTATAAGAACCGCAATCATAATAGCAAGCACGCACATGGAAATCTGGGGAACTTCTGTAAAATCTGCCACAGTATATACAACATTCCATGCGTTAAATATAATTCTTGGGAAAGTTAAAAGTCCAAGCACACATCCAAGCACTCCTCCTGCTAAAGATGCCAAAAGCGCATAGGTTATGTATTTGCCTGCAATGCTTATTTTATTATATCCAAGTGCTTTTAAGGTACCTATTCCGCCTCGCTGTTCATCAACCATTCTTGTCATGGTTGTGAGACATACAAGAGCTGCCACGAGATAAAAGAATGCCGGAAATACTTTGGCTATTGCATCCATTCTGTCTCCACAGTTCTTATAATCAACAAAGGAATAGTGGGAATTTCTGTCAAGGGCGTAAAAAGTATAACCGCCAAGCATGGCATATTTTTCAGAAAGATCATCTGCATTTTCAATTACTTTTTCTTTAACAGGTGTAACAATATCAAAATACGTATCACCGTAGCAATATTCATCTTTTGCACCTTTAACTGTAGCAAAAAGGACTGTATATCTGTCACCTGTAAATTCATCTTCTGATATGAAAAGGACATCGGAAATTTTACCGCTTCCTACGGTTGTTGTATCATATTGATATGACAGGTAGTATGGTGTTGAGACCTTTCCTACAACTTTATATGAGGTACTCTTAAGGTTATCGTCTTTAATTGCAAGCTCTGTTCCAAGCTCTATGGGTTCTCTTGCAATTCCGTAGTCCCTAATAACACATTCTCCGGGATTTTCAGGAAACCTGCCCTCTGTCAACGTGATTTTATTGAGGTTATCGTCTGATGAGAAATCGTAGGAAAATATCTGCACAGTCTCATCATTATCATGGACATTGGTAATTACATCAATGCTTGTAACACCCTCTATCCTGTCTATGCCCTCTGTTTTGCCAAGTTTTTCTATATCCGCATCGTCAAATCCAACATTGGAATACATCTTTAAATCAAAAAGATTGTTGTTGTCAAAGTATGTATCCGCCGAGTATTTCATATATCGTGCCGACGATTTTACGCCTGTAAAGAAAGCCACACCTACAAGCACAATACCAAAAATCGATATGAATCTGCCGAAGCTATTTTTAATTTCCCTGAAGGTATCTTTTATCAATGCTTTCTTCATTACCACTCAATCCTTTCTACAGGTATAGGATTTTCGTTGATTTCGATTTCCGATATAAGTCCATTCTTTACCTTTATTACTTTATCGCCCATTGCCGTAAGTGCCAGATTGTGGGTAATTACTATTACCGTTACATTTCTTTCACGGCAGGTATCATATAGAAGCTTTAAAATTGATTTACCCGTATTATAATCAAGTGCTCCCGTAGGTTCGTCACAAAGCAGTATCTTAGGGTTCTTTGCAAGTGCTCTCGCTATTGCCACTCGCTGCTGTTCACCGCCTGAAAGCTGTGCAGGAAAGTTGGTCTTACGTTCTTCGAGTCCTACAGCTTTTATTACTTCATCGATATCAAGAGGATTTTTACAAATCTGTGTTGCCATTTCGATATTTTCCCTTACGGTAAGATTCTGTACCAAATTGTAAAACTGGAAAACAAAGCCTATATCATATCTTCTGTATGTAGTAAGCTGTCTGGCATTGTAATTACTGATATTGCAGCCGTCTACAATAATCTCTCCCGATGTGGGCGTATCCATGCCTCCCAGGATATTAAGGATGGTACTTTTTCCTGCACCGCTGGCACCTGCAATTATTACGAATTCTCCTTTTTCCACAGAGAAATTAACACCTGAAAGGGCATTAATATTAACTTCTCCCATTTTATAGATTTTTTTAACGTCTTTTAACTCTATGTAACTCATAATTTCCTCCCTGTGTCTGTTAATATTCACATATTACCTTTCTATGATTATACTGTAGTATATTTTAGGAATTAAATCAATATTTTTGTAGAAAATAGACCTAATCATCATAATTCATATGCACTTCTTTTAATGTCAAATACATTGATTTATATTCCGAATCAACACAATGAAGTGGCTGCATATTAATTTCTACAGGATTAAATCCGTTGGCTTTGTAAAAGGTTTCTGCCTCAGGCAGTGAATGTAAAAATAATGCTTTAAAACCGAGTACATTATTTAGTAATGAGTGTGCATAATCTATAATATTACGCATAATCCATGCAGAAACCGGAAGATTTTCACCATCATATTCAAAGAACACGTCCTGATATTTCTCACTCACAGCAAACATTTTTATTTCAATTGCTGAAATTCCACATATTTCTATATCAAACTCCTCTCCAATTTCCTTTGCCTCCTCCTCGTCACGTCTTATTCTATCTTCATATGGTATTGCTGTTGCAGCTAACGTATAATATGCAACTATTTCTCTTTCAGTCTCAACATTATTCTTGTCATATAATACGTTCCAGACAACATAGGTCACACCATCACCGGCTTGCTTATATTCATCAGCTTCAGAAGTTATAAAATCATTAAAATTCTCATAACCTTCTCCTGCGTTAAAGCATCCCATTTTAGATGAAAAATCCTGATGTGATTGTTCTAACGACATTACATCAGGATTAAAAAACATTAAATGTTTATGCATATTCTTATTTTCTTTTGCCAAATAATTTACCAGCTTTCTTACAAGAATCTAAAAAATCTTTTGATACTTTATTTTCATTAAATTCACGCACAAATTTTTGGGATTCTTTCTCTTTTATAACAGCTATTCTATTAATTGGTTTTGCTAACACAGCCATCTTTTGTCCCTCCTCCTTGTTCGCTAAATTGTATTTTTCATTCTTTCCAATTATATTCTACCACCCCAGTTACTAAATTTCAATAACCAAACATAGAAATTCTATATCACGAAAATCTCATGGTTAACAGTCTATCATATGCCAATTTTGAAATCAAGTTTTTTTTATAGTATGCCTTAGTACGATCGATTTATTCATTCATATATCAATAATAGTTTTTCCTCGCACTCTTACTTATGATACGGCTCCCCGTTAATAATCCTATAGCACCTGTATATCTGCTCGCAAAGAATTACCCGCATAAGCTGGTGGGGAAATGTCATATCAGAAAAGCTGAGCTTGTAATCGCTTCTTTTTAAGATATTATTATCAAGTCCCAGCGAACCGCCTATAATAAATGCGATTGAGCTTACGCCGTTCACACCAAGTTTTTCGATTTTATCAGCAAAAGCAACGGAGTCAAGCTTAGTGCCGTTAATGGCTAAGGAGATAACATAGTCATCTTCTTTAATTGCATTGTTAATTCGTTCACCCTCTTTTGCCTTAATCTGCGCCTCCACAACTTCGCTGCAGCCATCAGGGGTCTTTTCGTCAGCAACCTCGATTATTTCAAGTTTACAGTATCTTGAAAGCCTTTTGGCATATTCATCTATTGCCATTGTATAAAATTTTTCTTTTATTTTTCCTACGCATATTATTTTGATTTTCATAATGTGATAATAACACAAGAAGTCCCCCATAACAATGGGAGACTTCTTAAATAATTTATTTTTATTTTGCACTGAGATATTCGTCAATACCTTTGGCAGCAGCTTTACCTGCACCCATGGCAAGAATAACTGTTGCGGCACCTGTAACAGCATCACCACCGGCAAATACACCGATTTTAGAGGTCTGTCCGTTATTTTCATCAGCAATGATACATTTTCTTTTGTTAATATCAAGACCTTTGGTTGTTGAAGAAATAAGCGGATTAGGGCTTGTACCAAGTGACATGATTACTGTATCAAGTTCCATTTCAAATTCTGAACCAGGTACTTCTACAGGACTTCTTCTTCCTGAAGCATCAGGTTCACCAAGTTCCATCTTAATACACTTCATACCTGTAACATTACCCTTGTCATCTGTAAGAATCTCTGTCGGATTAGTAAGAAGGTCAAATATAATTCCTTCTTCCTTAGCGTGATGTACTTCCTCAGCTCTTGCTGGAAGCTCCTCCTCACTTCTTCTGTATACGATATGAGTTTCTGCTCCAAGTCTTAATGCTGTTCTTGCAGCATCCATAGCAACATTACCACCACCAACGATAGCAACCTTCTTAAATCTTGCTATTGGAGTATCATACTCATCCTTGAAAGCTTTCATAAGATTACTTCTTGTAAGGTACTCATTAGCTGAGAATACTTCGTTAGCATTCTCGCCAGGAATACCCATGAATCTTGGAAGACCTGCACCAGAACCTATGAATACTGCATCAAAGCCTTCATCTTCAAGTAACTGGTCAATTGTCATTGACTTACCAATAACAACGTTAGTCTCAATCTTAACGCCTAACTTCTTAACATTCTCAACTTCGTGGGCAACTACTGTTGACTTAGGAAGACGGAATTCAGGAATACCATATACTAATACACCACCAGCCTCATGTAAAGCCTCGA
>OHLF01000433.1_pt1 | contig 13537 bp, 8 predicted proteins | sample 1569001 | NCBI WGS metagenome assembly OHLF01 (sample SAMEA3879541, study PRJEB24766) | human gut metagenome | biome: human-associated habitat; feature: feces | place: USA | collected 1985/1987
GACGTACGGCGGGAGCGGTTGCGCGAACCCGACAAGACCAGATACGAAATCTACGATGCGATCAAAGGCTGTCTGCCCAAATGCAAGAACTGGAACGAGTTGGAAGGTAAATTAAAGGAACAGGGCATCAACGTCCGCTATAAGTATTGCGGAAATACCGACCGCAAGCAGGGTATCCTCTTCTCGAAAAACGGCTTCGAGTTCTCCGGATCGAAGATCGACAGGGCATTCAGCTTTACGAAACTCGACAACCGGTTCACCCACCTGCAACAGCAGGCGCTGCATCGGGCCGAGCTCCTCGGAAACCTCTCGGCGGCGGCAGGCAATTACCGTTCGGCATTTGCCGGGTTGTTCGGCGGCATGGGCGGCGGTACGCGCGAAGAGCCTGCGGCGCCTAGCCCCGGCGGAAAGATCGACGCGATTCCGCTTCCGCCGGCCAGTTCGCCGGTCGGAGTATCGGCCGCACAGTTGCAGCGCAAGCCGGGAGAAAGTCCCGAAGAGTATATCGCACGCATCACGGCACTGCTCAACGCTGCGGCCGAGGCGATGGCTATAGCTGCGATGGAACACAGGCGCAGGTTGCGCGAACAGAAGAATAGACCTCATGTAAAACTTTAACTTCAATCCAGAAATGACAATGAAAGAGAATAATCAGATCTCCCTGTCGTTTGAGATGTACGAAGATCTCAAAGACACGCTTGTCAAGGCCATCAAAAACACCAAGGCAGGTGGCGCAGGAAACGCAGGTTTGGAGAATGCCCAGCTGGAACGGATCGAGCGGTTGATAGAGGCTGCGGAACGCTCGCAGGGGCAGGTAGCACAACTGCTGGAGCACCTGCAACGGCATACAGCCCAGCCCGAAATAAAAACCGAGCAGGAACGGGAGATAGTTAACAAATATGATATGCTGCTGCAACAGTTGGCTGAGAGACTGGAGGTGATCGACAAGGAAAATAGGCAGACGCATACGTTGATAGAGCAGGTAGGGCAAGCCGTCGAAGCAGCGGCAATGCTCAAAAATCTGCCTGTGCAGGAGCATCGACATACCTATACGCTCGATATTAAATCCTCGAAAACCGCGCTGGTAATATTTGTTATGGCGGTAATAATTGTCCTCCTTATTGGTTTTATTTACCGGATCTCGGTAAGCAATCAGCAGTTGGCCGCAAATGATTTGAAATACCGCTATATCAAAATGAAAGGTGAGGCGACGTCCAAGCGTATCGCTGAGCTGGAGGAGATTTTTGAACTAAACCGCGACAACGCAAAAATCCGCCAGATGAAGAAGGATGTCGAAGAATATGAACAAACCATTCAACGCAAAGTCCAATTAGAAGAACAGGCAAGACTGAAAGAACGAGAAGCCGAGCGTCTGAACAAAAATGCCTCCCGATTGAAAAACAAATAAGCCCCCCCTCTTCCCAAGGTATTGCCGTCGAAAGAAATCCGCAAGGTCATGCAAGTTGCTCCGCAAATCTTGCGGATATTCTTACCAGCAGTATCAGCTGATCGCTACCAAAGGAAATGACTGAATCTGGACATCATGCAACCTGCGATTATTACTCCTAAATCGCACGATAACACCTCATCATGTTAACAGTTCTATCATTGTTCTGTCGCATAATGAGTGAATATACAATCATTTTACTCAAAATAAGAATCTGGCGATTAAATATATTCGGATTATCTAACCTTAAAATATACAAAACAGTTCACTGTTCATGGACACTTGATGATTGAATCTATTTTATCAATAATTCTTGGCAATTGGGATTTCTGTATCTCACATTCCCATACTATAATAACTCTCCATCCTTGCTGCTGAAGCTTCAATATAACTTCTTTATCTCTTTGTTGATTGCCGAGAATTTTTGATTCCCAGTATTCTATATTTGATTTCGGCAGAACAAAATGCTTGCATCCTTCATGTCCGTGCCAGAAACATCCATTTATAAAAATTACCGTTTTGTATTTGGGTAAAACAATATCTGGTCTGCCAGGCAATTTGTTGACATTGATCCGATAACGATACCCTCTGCGGAAAAGTTCATGTCTTACAAGAATTTCAGGCCTAGTATTCTTGGACCGAATATGCGACATACAGCGACGGCGTTGTTCTTGAGTTAATGTATCTGGCATTTTGATGCTTATTATCTTTTGGTAAAGATAGTGATTATTTAAAAATTTAGGCCGGTTGACAAACAACATTCTGCATTCTTTGGATGTTATTCAAATATAAACGTTTATAGCCCTCTGATTTTTTATTCAGTCAATCTCCGTTTATGAAAAAAATGTATCTTTGTAAAATACGATTCAGCCGATTGAATACATTCAGTGTGCTGAAGAATGGTAAAAATATGCAAGATGCAAACTATAAAATGATGAAGACCAATAAACAGCTGATTGGCATAGACCTTTTTGCAGGTGCAGGCGGATTAAGTCTAGGTGCAGAAATGGCTGGCATATCCATGCGGTATGCAGTTGAAGCAGACGCTTATGCAGCAGCCTCATATAAAAGGAATTTTAAGAATGCAACCGTATTCTGCGAAGATATAAGAAAACTTTCAGCCGACAAATTAAATACTCAACCTGTTTTTATCATAATGGGCGGTCCTCCATGTCAGGGGTTCTCTCTTTCAAACACAAAAACCAGAGATATGTCAAATCCAAATAACAGGATGTTTGAGGAATTTTTGCGTTTTGTTGATAAAATTGCTCCAACATGGTTTGTATTTGAAAATGTATATGGCCTGACAAAATTTAAAAACGGAGAGGAGAATATCCAGAATCATATAGAAAACCGATTTAGAGATATTGGCTATACAGTCAAATCAAAAATACTATATGCTTCTGACTTTGGCGTGCCGCAACGCCGAAACAGGCTGTTTATTGTCGGGAATAGAAATGGGATAGATTTTGAATTCCCCAAAGAATTTGATTATTCAGTTTCTGTTGATGAGGCAATTAGTGATTTACCGGTTCTTGGAAATGGAGAAATTCAAATGAAGGGGGAATACACAGTTCCTTTTGAGCAGGCGTCTCCATATGCTCAGCTGATGAGAAAAAAGTCAAAAGCCCCTACCCAAAATATCGTATCACGCAATAAGGACTATGTAGTTGAGCGCTATAAATACATCGGACAAGGCGAAAACTGGTCATCTATCCCCGACCGCTTAATGGAGAATTATGCTGATAAAAAACGATGCCACAGCGGAATATATAAACGATTAATCGGTGGTAATATCGAATTATAGAAAAAGCATGCTTATACATCCTCATCAAGATCGAGGGTTGTCCGTTCGCGAAGCAGCCCGGCTGCAAAGTTTTCCAGACCATTTCATATTTGAAGGGCCTGTATCATATGTTCAGCAGCAAATCGGCAATGCTGTTCCTCCGCTGCTTGCCAAAGCTGTTATGAAGAAGATATTAACTTATAAATAATATTGTTGCGATGGGCATCTATAAAGAAAATATTCCTAAAGCTGATATGCTGATGGGGTCAATGCGCTCAATGGGCTATTCTTTCGAGTCTGCAATCGCTGATGTTATTGACAACAGCATTAGTGCCGGATGCTCATACGTTTCACTGTTTTTCCCAACCGATTCTTTCCAAAAACAAGCAGTGGGCATTCTTGACGACGGCTGCGGGCTGTCTCGTGAAGAACTTTTCGAGGCAATGTGCTATGGCAGTTCTGCGGCAGAAGCAGCCCGCTCTGAAAATGATTTAGGAAGGTTTGGGCTGGGACTTAAAGCTGCATCATTGTCACAATGCCGCATATTGACAGTTGTGAGCATGCAAGACGGAGATATCAGTGCGTATTCGTGGGACTATAATTACATACTTAAACATAAAAAATGGTTTGTTAACGAACTGACCATTGATGAAATATCAAATCTGCCGTACATAGAGAATCTGCGTGAAGCAGGAAAGACTAATGACAGCGGAACTCTTGTGATATGGGAAGATTTTGATGTGTTGGAAAAGTCGAGTCATGGACAGGTTTTCAGCACTCTTCGTGAATTAAGCGATAAAGTGCAGGATCATGTGGCTCTTATTTTTCACCGCTATATCTCTGCGAAGAAGCTTGTTATCTGGATTAACAACGCGAAAGTAAAGGCACAGGATCCATTTCTTGAAAGCAATGCTAAAACTACGACAAAAAAAGAGTTCGCTATTGCACTGCGGGACAGCCAAGGTATTGAACGGCTGATAAAAGTGCGTCCGTTTGTACTGCCTTTTGGCTCGGACCTAACAGAAAAAGATAAAAAACTTTTAGGCGGTACTGATAATCTGAGAACAAGACAGGGTTTCTATATTTACAGGAATCAGAGGCTTATTATTTATGGGACATGGTTTGGGCTCAAACGCAGTGAGCTGACAAAAAATGCCAGAATACGTGTAGACATCCCCAACTCTCTGGATGACATTTGGGGCATCGATATTAAGAAACAGAATGCTTCAATACCCAAATCAATTCAGAACCAGCTTAAAAAAACCGTTGAAGAAGCAATGGACATTTCTGTTAGAAAACAGACGCATCGCGGCCGCAAAGATAATTCGGAAGATAATATAAGCCACATTTGGGATAGAATGCGCGGCAGAAATGATGCCTACTACTATCAGATCAATCGAAACAGTCCGCTCTGCAAATATGTGATGGAACACATTCCTGACGATGCGGCAGACATCGTAGAAACTTTGTTGTCAGAGATAGAAAAAGGTATTCCAGTACAGGATATATACGTAGACAGGTGCAATGACGCTATTGTTGCAGCGGATAAAACGCAAGACCTTGAGGATAATTTTCAGTTGGGAGTTACGCTGATCGACAAAATGATTAAATACGGCAGGGAGCTTAATGACGCTGTTGATACTATTATGAAAGCCGAACCATGGTGCTGTCTTCCGCAACTGAAAGAAATGCTGATAAACTATTATACAAATGAAGATAAGCAGTGATGAGTTCAATGATCTCATTATGGTTATCAAACGCCGCATCGGGGTCGACAAGCGAAACGGGAAAACCATAAAATACGAAGATATTGACTCCTATATAGATAAGGGGCTTGAATTTATTCCAATCAGCCTGACTGATGAGGACAGGGCAGAAGTTTTTCGCGCCATCGAAACAGAAGAAGCTATAAAACACACTAAAGGCAATTGTATATTCGACGACTATGATGATCCTCACAATTGGTATGAGCATGCAGAAATCGAAGATGAGCATTTCTGGAGGCTGTACAGCAAATATCTTCTGGAAGAATCATCGCTTGATGACAAGAGTATAGACATCTTGGACAAGAAGACTCTTCCCGCCATAATGAATTGTCTTTGCAATCCGAAAGAAGCGCATGAAGGAAGGCGGTTGATTCGCGGTTTGGTTATTGGTGACGTTCAGTCTGGAAAAACAGCAACGTATTCCGGTCTGATATGCAAAGCTGTTGATGCGGGTTACAAGGTTGTCATTTTGCTGGCAGGCATAACAGAGAATCTACGCCAGCAGACTCAGGAGCGTATTGACCAAGGCATTGTAGGCCTTGAAATCAAGAGAGATGATATAACAAAAATAGAGAAGCCCAAGCGAGTGGGCGTCGGCAAATATGACAAACAGCTGCTGGCATCGTCTTATACAACTCAATCATCAGATTTTGTCGGACAGAAAGACAGTATTTTTGTGTCGCTTGAAGCACAGCGTTCAGTTGTATTGTTTGTTGTCAAAAAGAATGTATCAGTTCTTACAAAATTACACAACTGGCTAAAGTACAACAATTATGATCATTCAGAGGAGTGCGTTAATGCGCCCTTGCTACTTATAGACGATGAAGCGGACAATGCATCTGTCAATACGAGCAAGGATGAAACGAATCCAACAAAGACAAATGCTATTATAAGAAAAATTTGCAATTTGTTTAAAACCGCATCGTATGTCGGTTTTACAGCGACCCCATTTGCAAATGTTTTCATCGACCCGGATTCTGTTGATGAAATGAAAAATGCAGATTTGTTCCCGGAACATTTTATATACACACTGCCAACCCCCTCAACATACATTGGAGCAAAGCAGATATTCAATGCCGGCTCCAAATATTATCGCAATATAAAATATATCATTGATATTGATGAACCCGACTACGGAGACGGATGCTGGCGTGATTGGGCTCGCACCCACATCGATGAGTTGAATGCAGGGGCATTTTACTATCGGCATCAGAAAGAATGGAACGGAATCCTTCCCGATTCGTTAAAAGAGGCTATTTATTGTTTCTTTTTGGCGAATACCATTCGAGATTTGCGAGGACAAAGTTCAGCGCCAAGAAGCATGCTGGTGAATATGTCTCGATTCGTGAAGGTGCAAAATGTAATAAAAGAAGAGGTAGAACGTATTTATGATGAATTCAAGAGCATCGTTGAAAAAGATTTCAACAGCGATTCTTGCAAAAACACGAATCTGCCTCTATATAAAGAATTGAAGCAGTTGTGGGATAAGCATTACAGTTTTGTCTCTGATGTTTCATTTGAGAGAGTTGTTAGAAAAGAAAACCTTTTCAAAGCAATTGAGTGCATAAAGGTTCTTGTTGTAAATGGATTAAAATCAAGCGGGAAACTCGACTACAAAGAAAATCCGTCATTGCGGGTTATTGCCGTCGGAGGAATGGCATTGTCACGAGGTTTGACCTTGGAGGGGCTGCTGACAAGCTACTTCTACCGCAATACGGCTACTTTTGATGTCCTGATGCAGATGGGGCGCTGGTTCGGATATAGAAAAGGATATGAAGATATCTTCCAAATATGGACGAGTGAAGAAAGTGCAATCTGGTATGATGAGATTTCTATGGCGTCAGAGGATTTGAAGGAAGAGCTGAAAGAGATGTTTGCACAGCGGCTGACGCCAAAGGATTTCGGAATTAAAGTGCGCGACAATTGTCAGGAGCTGCAAATCACTGCTGGCAATAAGATGAGGCAGTCCTTCAATCTGGATATACAGGAATCCTATTACGGCAATATATATGAAACACCGTATATCAGTCTGAATGCGACTCACAACACTCTTAATCTTGAACAAGTGACTTGGCTGGCAGAGGAGCTGTTTAAGAGAAACTTGTCGTTTGATAAATTCAAAAATAATACATCTCTGATAGTAAAAGATGTGCCGAAAGATATTGTAGCGGCTTTTGTGAAAAATATTAAAAGTTCAAAGGTTAATCCGAGTTTCAACACTGAATATATTCTGGATTTCATAACAGATGAAAACACGGTAGGATTAGAGCATTGGGATATAGTTTTCCAAAGCGGCGAGTCTGACAAATGTTATGAAATACCGCACATAGCATCTGTCAGATGTGCAGCACGCACTGTCCATGTTGAGAATAATGCTATTGCTGCAAGCTCGCGGCGAAAATTGCTGAGCACTCAGGAAGGTGCTTATGGACTATCTGAAGATCAGTTGAATTTCGTAAAGAGAAAATGCAAAGAACAGTGGAGAAAGGAAGGTAAAAATGAAAATCGGGAAATTCCAAATAGAGCATACTTTGAGCATTTGGCAGACCGAAAACCTCTGTTGATAATTATGCTCATCGAGCCTGTGAGGACCGAGGGAAAAGATGAAAAGAAGAAGCTGTCTGAATACCGGGAAGCATTGGGGGGAGATAAAATGGTTGCCTTTGCCATAGGATTCCCAGGAGTAAAAGGTGCTCAAAATATAAAACATTACAAGGCGAACAAAATATATTATCAGCAGTTTATGCAGGATGAGTCAGAAGACATTGAAGACAATGAAACAATACAATAGCCAGGATATATACGGCATTTTCTCTGAAGGATTTGAACAAGGCTTTTTTAAAAGAGTTGGAACAGCCAGAGATCTTGACACCTATATAGGCAAAGACGACAAAGGCAGATATGCTTTCAAGTTCAAAGGACAGTATGTTCCAACACGAATCTTTGGCTCCGAGGTAATATCTGTCGAGCAATATGAGGATGATAACTCATATTCACTGATTTTCTTGCTTGAGAAAGAAGAACTCCTTGAACGGTTCTGCACATTCTGCCAGGATCTTCTGTCTTCTCTTAACGGAATAACTGACCAGGTTGAAGGCTATCGGGCCATATGCAACAGATACGCATCATGGAAGCGTCTGTTCAAACCCAATCACGGAGACTTGACTGAACCGGAAATTATGGGCTTGATCGGGGAAATGCTATTTTTGAAAAACGAAATGATTCCAATGTATGGAACAGACAAGGCAGTAGACAGCTGGACCGGGCCTGAAAAAACCAGTAAAGATTTTTCAATAGACAGCATCTGGTATGAAGTGAAAACAGTCAGCGCAGGGAAAGATGCTGTGCGCATCTCTTCAATTGAGCAGCTGGATAGTAATGTTGACGGCTGTTTGGCTGTATACAAACTTGAAAAAATGAGCCCTGGATATAACGGCGTTAAACTCAGCTCTCTCGCCAATGAAATTATGACATTGATAAGCAGTGATTTCTACAAGGAGATGTTTGCAAGGAAACTAATGTCATACGGCTTTGACTGGTCAAGTGATTACGATAACTTTGTATATTCACAAAGCTCATTTGCCAAGTATATTGTGTCAGAAGGATTCCCGCGCATTATGCGGAATAGTATTGCACTGCCAATTATAAAGGTTCAATATGAACTCATCCTTTCAAATTTAGAAGAATTTAAACAATCATAACAAGCACACCGCAATGGAGATAGGCGAATTTAGAAAACAGTTTATGGAGCAGCTCCGCTTTGATGCCGAACATGAAGGATCGGCGCCTGAGGCGCAGTTTATCAGCAGAGCACTGGAACTTCTGGAAGATATAGGAGATGTTTCTGATCCTATGCCTATGTCCATCGAAATGAAGGGGCGCCGGGGGCGCATAATGTCTTTTGATGCCTATGCTTATGATGAAGCTGATGGAGCGCTGGTTATGATTGCCAGTGATTTTGTCAATGAAATCGACAATATTCCTACATTAACCAATACACGCATTGATGAATTATTCCTTCACATGAGGAATTTTATTGAGGAGAGTGTTGATGGTGATATTTCTGCATATTGCGACGATTCAGACCAAGCCATTAATGTTGCAAAGGAGATAAAAACAAAAGTGGGCAAAAGTATGCTTGCTACCGAAATCTCCCGATTCAAGTTTATCATTCTATCCAATGCCATTCTCAGCAAACAGGTTAAAAACGTCAGCCGCGAGGAATTCCTCGAAAGGCCGGTTGAACTGAATGTGTGGACAATAGAGCGTTTTCATCAGACATATGCCTCTAATTCCAGTGAAATCATTGAGATTGCAACCAAGGATTTTGATTGTGACGGCATTCAGTATCTCAAAGCAGACATTGGCGAGGATGCGAACTATGATGCTTATCTGGGTATTGTTCCGGGAGAGTTCTTGGCAAAGATTTATTGCAAATATGGCAGCAAGCTGCTGCAGGGCAACATTCGTGCTTTTTTGAGCGTGAGAGGCAAAGTCAATAAAGGAATACGTGAAACCATTATAAAGCATCCGGGAAATTTCTTTACATATAATAATGGAATTGCTGTGGTTGCCCGCTCAATCGGTTTTTCTGATGACGGGACAAAAATAGTATACCTTAAAGATCCCCAAATAATAAATGGCGGTCAAACTACGGCATCACTGGCCAATGCAAAAATCAAGAAAGAGGTAAAGGACGGAGGCATGGATAACCTGTTTGTCCCGATGAAGCTGACAGTGCTTAATGTTGATGATGATATGTCCGAGGATGACATTGAACGATATAACAATATTACCAAAACAATATCTCAGTGTGCAAACAGCCAGAATGCTGTGTCTGAAGCCGACTTTTTCTCAAACCATCCATACCATGTCATAATGGAACAATTGTCAAGAAAGAGGATGGCTCCGCCGGTAAATGGCAATCCATACCAGACAATTTGGTTTTATGAGCGTTCAAGAGGGAAGTGGGAGCAGGAACAAATGCAGCTCAGTTCCGCGGCTCGTGCAAAATTTTGTGAGAAACACCCTAAAAATCAAGTCATCAAAAAGGAGAAACTTGCCAAATGCCTCAATGCATTTGCAATGAATCCTCATGAGGTATGTCAGAGTTCGGCTATTAACTTCTCCCGATTCGCTAAAACGATCGACAGTCTGTATGAAACCTCCAAGGAGAGTATCAATGAGGTATATTTCTCAAAATGTGTATGTTCTGTAATTATCTTTGATTCGCTGGATCGTCGCATCAATAAAGCAGACTGGTATCCGACAGGAGGTAATAAAGCTCAAATAATTCCATATGCCATAGCAAAAATGATGGCTATGATTCCCAAGAACATGGATCTTGACTGGAAACTCATTTGGCAAAAGCAGGAAATGTACCCGGCTCTTGAAAAGGAGCTGATGAAACTGGCACATATTATTCATAATTTCTTTGAGGAGGAAGCACAAGGCGGATTGGTTAGAAGTATGGCCCGTCGTGCAGATACCTGGAATAAGTGCAAAAGTTTGCCGCTGTCCTTATCGGATGAGTTTGTGTCAACCTTAATCTCAAAGAATGAGATGAAGCAGGAAGAGGCTGCCGCAAAAAAAGAAAGAAAATTCAGCCATAATATAGATGCCTCAGTTGAAATATTTAAATTGGGAGCTGATTATTGGACTAAAGTGTGCAATGATTTATCAAAGGAGGATATGCTGCCATATGGAGATGTCGCATTTATAGGCAGTATCGCAGAGTATATTAAGCGAAATTCTCTGCCGTCTGCCGCACAATGCAAACGCCTCGTCAAGATTATTGAGAAAGCAGAGAAAAAAGGATATATTATGCCGTAATATTTTATAATATATCAATTCAATTAGTACACCTTTAAGCATATTTACAGCAAAACCTGTGAATTATACTCCAAAAGCGGAAATCTAATATGAGGCATAATACAAAACAGCATCATTAAACATTAAACTTTTTGAAGATAACAGTTGTAGAAGGGGGGGGCTGTTTCCGGCCGATATGAAAAATCATTCCTTGTGGAAATTATTCCCGATTGTGCGAGATAAGTAGCCAGGGGCAGGTCTCAATTTTTGTCGTCCCGGACAAATTGCGGACACGGTGCGGACACAGAAAATGCAAAACCCCGTCAGAGTTTACTCTGACGGGGTTTCTGGTGCCCAGGACAGGAGTCGAACCTGCACGCCTCTCGACACACGCACCTGAAACGTGCGCGTCTACCAATTCCGCCACCTGGGCATCATGGAATTACGGTGTGCAAAAGTAATACTTTTTTCTTAAATGCAAATATTTTGGGGCGATTTTTTCGAAAAAAACTACTTGTTGAAGTATTTATAGTGAAAAATCAGCAGATAAACCACGGCTACCGAGATATAAGCATCGGCCAGGTTGAAAACTGCACCGAAGAAGTAGTTGCGGCTATCGACCAGGAAATCGAGGAATCCGGGAACGCTGTTCCACTGAAAGAGCGGAAAGTAGAACATATCCACGACTTTGCCCATCATGAATCCTGCGTAGTGGCCTCCGAAATGGGCGACCGTGTCGGGTGTGGAGGCCGAGAAGATCAGCCCGTAAAAGGCGCTGTCGATGATGTTGCCGATCGCTCCGGCCAGAATCAGCCCGAATCCGATCAACACTCCTTTGGGCGCTTTTTTGCGCATGAAATGGCGAATCAGCCAGATCAGTGCGACGACCATGCCGATCCGGAAAAGACCTAAAAGCAGCTTGCCCCAGTCCATCGTTCCCGGCGTGGCGATGTGCATGCCGAAGGCCGCACCTTTGTTTTCGATGAAGTAGAGCTGAAACCAGTCCGGGATGAGTATGATGGCCTCTCCCAGAGTCATGTGGGTTTTCACCCATATCTTGAGGGCCTGATCGAGGATCAGCAGCAGAATGACAAGGAGTGTGAGTTTTTTTCCGTTCATGACGCTTGTTTTGGATAGGGGCAAATTTACTTAAAAAAATCGGTTCTTGACAAAAAAGATAGTTTGCGGGTTTCGATTATTCGTATTTCCTAAAAAAATACTTACCTTTAATGGCTGAATTTGCCATCTTATAGTATCTGCCGTGTGAAAATCCATTCGGGATATTTTTGAAATCCTATTCGAAATGAAGTGGAAAATGGATGGCGGGTTCTGAGAGCAGGATTGTTGAATGTATTAATTTATTAATTTAATGGTTATGAAAAAAGTTTATTGGACTCTTGTCGCAATTTTCGTTGCGGCCGCTTTAGGTGGATGTGTAAATGATCCGACCGAAATGGAGAATGCGCCGGACATGAGCGCCGGAAGTCGTAAAATTCTTACCTCGGCGGAAGCGGAGGCGGGTGAGTTACTTGTGAAATTTTCGAAGGAGTCGATCGCTGCTGTCGAGGCGGGAGTGACGCGTTCCGAATCTACGCGTACGGGTATTCAACCTTTTGATGCGGCTCTGAAAGAAATTAGTGCCGTATCCGTTGAGCGGGTAATCCCTGTGGTTGAGCAACATGAGGCCGACGCTCGGGCTTCGGGGTTGCACCGTTGGTATCGGGTGAGGTTCAACGATCAGGTGTCGCTGGACGAAGCAGCTCGCAAATTGGCCGCTGTCGAAGATATAGAGGTTGTTCAATATGACGGATATGTTGCCCGGAATTTTACGGAAATGTCGGCTGTACCTTATAATAATGTATGGAGTTCGGATCGGGACCAAATTAATACGCGTAGCGGAGAAACTCCCAAATTCAACGATCCGATGTTGAATAAGCAGTGGCATTATAAGAATACGGGAGATGAAACGCTGGTGAGTCCTATTAAGGAGGGATGCGATATCAATGTCGAACCCGCATGGGAATTTTGTACGGGCGATCCTTCGATCATCGTCGCCGTCATGGATGAGGGGGTAATGTATAAGCATGAGGACCTTGCAGCCAATATGTGGGTCAATCAGGCGGAATTGAACGGTCAGAAGGGAGTGGATGACGACGGTAACGGATATGTCGATGACGTCTATGGCTATAATTTTGCCAAAGACCAAGGGGATATAACGTGGACGGATCCCGAGGATAGCGGTCATGGAACGCATGTGGCGGGGACGATCTCTGCCGTGAACAACAATGGTATCGGCGTCTGCGGTATCGCGGGCGGCAGCGGAAACAACGACGGGGTGAAGATTATGTCTATTCAAATTTTTGCCGGACGGTATCAGAGTACGATAAGCCGGAATGTTGATGCGATCTATTATGCAACCAGTATGGGGGCTTCTATCCTGCAGTGCAGTTGGGGGTTGATGAGTGGTGCGATCAATTCGGATGAACAGTATTTGGACGAAAGAAGTATTGAAGCCAATGCGTTCGCCCATTTTATTAATACGAAACGTCCGGGTAGTCCGCTCAACGGCGGTATTATCATTTTTGCGGCTGGTAATGAAGCAGGAGCCTGTGGTTATCCTGCGGCATATCCTTCGGTGGTTTGTGTGACTTCGCTCAGTACGGATTTTACGCCTTCGGTCTTTACGAATTACGGGATGCCGGCAGATATTGCTGCGCCGGGCGGTGA
>OHLF01000436.1_pt1 | contig 13484 bp, 10 predicted proteins | sample 1569001 | NCBI WGS metagenome assembly OHLF01 (sample SAMEA3879541, study PRJEB24766) | human gut metagenome | biome: human-associated habitat; feature: feces | place: USA | collected 1985/1987
TTCGGGGCAGGCTGCCGTGATCGGATGTTAAAAACTCACAGGGAAAAGTCTCTTACTTCGTCACCTTGCAGAAGGAACCGATGATCATCGCAACAACGGCCACGACATAGCAGACGAGGCAAGCCACGGTGATGTAAAAGACGTGCCAGCCGACCATGTTCTGAGAGTTGAAGGAGAACAGGCCGGAGATCAGCAGGATACGGCTGTTGATGATGTTGCCGATCGTTGCAACGATCAGGGCGATGGCTGCCATGGTAGCGGCCAGACCGATGATGCCGTTGTCATCCTTTCCCTTGTTGGCTGCCCAGATGCCTCCGGCGATCAGAACCACGGCCAAAACGCCCTGAATGACCAGACGGGTCAGAGCAGCCAGTGCATTGGCCTCGCTGTAAGTGCTGCTCATCACCATGGTAACGATGCCTGCAACGGCAAGGACGATGGCGACTGCGTTAAAATAGAAGGCTGCGCCCTGTTTTTTCAGAAAGGTCATATCAGTGAACCTCCTTCTTGCTTTTCTTGCGGACGGAGAAGACATAACCTGCGCCGCAGGCAACCGTCAGGACGCCGGAGACCGCGATCAGAGCGATGTAAGCCGCACGCCACCAAGTCATGCTCTGGACGATGCGCGTGGTGCTGTTATAGCGGTTCATCAGGTTGGAATGTGCCATTGCATACAGGATGTTGTGTGCAGACTCCTTGACGTGCTGCTGCAGGTTGGCATCCCCGTTCAGCAGAGTGCTGCTGACAGAGCTGCCGTCCACCTGCGTTGCAAAGGTAGAGTCGGTCTCGAGGGTAGTGGAGCCGTAGAAGCCGGAGATACCACGGGTATCAAAACAGGTAACGCCGGAATTCAGCACAGCACCGTACAGGTCGGTATCATCATAGATATCGGTGACAGCGTAGCCCTTGAAGCCCCACTCCTTCTTCAGGATATTGGTATTCATGCCAACGCTGGAGGTGCACTCGACGCCGCCGATCTTGGAGAAGGAGGTCATCAGACCGCGCATACCTGCATCGTAGTCGTCGGTATCGTACTTGGTAGCCTCAAATGCGATCTGATAAGCGCGCAGCTCGATCTCGCGGGCACGCTGCTCGGTCATATAGGGAGAAACGCCGCCGCGCTCAGACTCCTGATCGTTGAAGGCGTAGTGCTTGGGAGCGGCGATCAGACCGTACTCCAGAGCACCGATGGCAAACTCCATGCCGGCATTGCCGGTCAGGACAGGGTCCTCAGAGTAGTACTCGCCGTTACGGCCGTTGTAAGCCTGACGATGGGTGTTCATGCCGGGGCCCCACAGGATGGGGATGCCGACAAACAGCGACTCCTCGCCCACGAACTCGCCGACAGCCTTGTACAGTTCGTTGTTGAAAGAAGCTGCGACCAGCGGAGCGTTTGCAAAGACTTCGGGATGCCAGTTGCCGTTGGGATCATCTGCACCGATGGTCCAGGGAGCATTGGTATCCTTGGAAGCATTCAGGTTCACGGCAACACCATTGCCTGCGTTCTCGGTCATGTAGGTCTCGACTGTGCCGATGGACTCCACACCCGGGATGCTGGGGCCGCCGTAGGTTGCCAGATACTGTGCTTCCTCGAGGGTCATCTTATCCAGCAGCTCGTCCCACTTCGGGTCGTCAAAGTCCAGACCGAACATCTGATAGAACATCAGATTACTGTTCTCACCCCACTTGATATCGGAGGTGTCATCATCGGTTGCAATGGTGTAGTAGTTGCCGTTCAGGTCGCTGATCAGCTTCTCGCTGGTCAGGGTCATCTGATCGTAGGTTTTGGGGAAGGTACCTGCCCAGTCGGCGCGGGTCAGATAGGTGACCTCGCCGGGCTGGTAGTAGTTCCAGTCGGCGTAGGGGATCTGGTTGGAGATCTTCTCACCAGTCTTGGAAACAGAGAAAGCAGTACGGGAAATCAGATCCTCGGTGATCTCCTGTGCAACTGCAGCAGCTGCGCTGCCGGTGCCCACCATCTTGGACTCATCTGCGCCCTGCAGCACCAGAATGTTGTTCAGAGCGTCATGTGCGCCGTTACCGGCTGCGAAGTAGTAGGTGCCGGGATCGAGGACATAGGTGCCGGTGGTGCCATCACCGTTATCGTGCTCCATATCATAGCTGGCGATGTACTGCAGATCGACCTTGACAGAAACGATCTCGGATGCGCCGGGTGCCAGTTCGCTGGACTTCTCAAAGTTCAGCAGCTGGATCGCGACCTTCTCCAAACCGCCCTCGGTATAAGGAGCCTGACCGTAGATCTGCACAGAGGTCTTGCCGGGAACCTTGCCGGTGTTGGTGACCTTCACATTGAAGGTAGCGTAGGCCTGCGGTGCGCCGGTCTCGCTGTCGATGTTCACGCTGATCTCAGGCTGACCCTGGATCTCCTGCGTGAAAGTGGTGTAGCTCAGGCCGTAGCCAAAGCCATAGGCCACTTCGTTGTCGTAGTTCCACTCGGTGGAAGAAGCGTATGCACCCACGGGAGAGGCTGCATTGCCCACGCCGTTGACGCAGTCCGCATAGCGGGTCTCGTAGTAACGGTAGCCGGTGTACAGACCCTCGGCCTCAATGGTGTAAGCGCCCGGGGTGAAGCTCAGCAGACCGCCGGAACGGGTAATGACGTCTGCGGTGTTGGTGTAGTACATCTTACCCATGTTCTGCATAGCGGGAGCGGACATATTGTAGGTGGGGTAGATGTCGGGCAGACCGCCGGAGGGGCTGGTGCGGCCGCAGAGGATATCGGCAATGCCGACCATGCCGTAGCAGCCGGGGAAGCCGATCCACAGGATGGCGTCGATGTCGGGATCGTTCTTCAGATCGCCGATCTCAACGGCAGTTGCGCTATTGACCAGAACGATGACCTTATCGCTGGCCTTCTTTGCAGTCTCGATGATGTCGCGCTCGTTGGTGGTCAGGGCCAGAGGCTCGTCTGCACCCAGACCCTCTGCGATGCCGCCGGGCAGATAGTCCTTGGACTCTGCGCTGGGACGGCTGATGACCACGATGGATGCATCGCCGTACTGGGCAAAGCTGGACTCATAGTTGCTGTCCACAGCTGCGATCTCGGCCAGAGAGGGCTCGCCCGGATCGTAGACCTCAGCGGGAGACTCGTTGTTGGCGTGGTTGTAGGTCTCGTTCAGCTTCTCATAGATGCTGACCATGGTGGGGTTGATCTCGTAACCTGCACCCTCGAACTCGAACTCGTCACCGCTCCAGGAAGACACGGTACGGCCGACCGTGGTCTCGCCGGTCTGACGGTTGGTGTTCACACTGGTGGTGATGGTGTTGGCAAAGTCCGTCTTGTTCTGGCTCAGAGCCTGCTCCAGATTGATGAAGCCGCCCCAGGCCTTGACGCCGAAGCTGGAACCAACCAGAGGCACATGAGAGCGGATGCCCAGCAGAGTGACCTTGGAGCCGCTTGCCAGAGGCAGAGCATTGTTCTCATTCTTCAGCAGAACGGCGCCCTCTGCCGCCTGCTGACGGTTCAGGTTCATTGCCTTCTGGATGAGGGCGTGGGAGTTGCCGGTACCGTCCTCGTTCAGGACTTCGGCAGACGGGGTGAATTTATTGTAGAGCGGGTCTGCATCGGTGCTCTCCGAGACAAACTTCTCGCTCTGGGTTCCGAGGTTGGTGTCGATGGTCGACTTATAACCTTCGAGGGTCACGCCTGTCACGATAGACAGCGAGAAAACGAAGGTAAGCAGTGCAGTCAGACCGCGCAGCACCATACTTTTCTTAGCCATGCTGTTCTCCTTTTCTTTTTACATCGTTCTTATCCTGCCGCACCAGACAGCTGTTTTCCGGTTCTGACTCCTCCTTTGGATTCAATTTCTTCAAAGTGCAAAACCGATGCTCAGACCCAGTTCGCACTCTTCGACTTGGTTTTTACCAGCTTGTAGCTGGGGTTCGGGGTCGCTACGCTGCGGAAGCAGGCGGTGTCGATGCAGTCGCCTGCAACGGCTTTCAGCTCCACCTTCCCGTGCAGCGGCACGCGGAACTTGAAGATATGTTCGCCGGTCTGCTCTGCCAGCTTTTTGCCGTCCGCATACAGGGCGACCGTTTTCTGGTTGGAGTAGACCTTGACCTCGATCTCCTTCTCGGTGCGGTCGGTGAACCGCTTGGAGCAGATATGGACGAAGTTTTCCTCGCTCCACCATGCTTTATAGAGGTAGAAGCTGTCCTTTTTGGTCTTTCGGTCAAAGGTGACCAGACCCTTGTGGTTCATGCCCGGCTCGCCGCCCTGATCCCGGGCGTCGGCTGCAAAGTCGAACATATTCCAGACATGGGTCGCCCACAGCCACGGGTGACGGTCGAAGCACTTCAGCATATACTCGTGGTACTTAGCCTGATACTCCTCGGTGTGGTCGCCCCGGCGGGGGTGGGCACTGTGGAGGTTGGGCATCCCCTCGGCACCGTACTCGGAAAAGCCCAGCGGACGGTTGGGGTATACCAGATGGAAAAAGCCCATCCACAGGTCGTTCAGGAACAAGCCCGGCACATACCAGCCCAGATACAGGTTCCAGCTGACAAGGTCGGTGATGTGTGCCACCGGGTTGAAGGGGCCGCACATGGCGTAGCAGGCCAGCGTAGTCAGGCGGGTGGGGTCCATCTTGTGGCACAGCTCGTTGAGCACCCGGTGGTTATCCAGCATATCCGCCTTGTCCTTGGTGGAGATGGTGATCTCGTTGGACACGCCCCAGCAGACGATGGAGGGGTGGTTGTAGTTCTGGTGGATCAGCTCTTTCATCTGGCTGATGGTATTTTCCCGGCCATTGGGCAGGTGCTCGGAAATATAGGGGATCTCTGCCCAGACCACCATGCCGTATTTGTCGCACAGGTCGTAGAAATACTGGTCGTGCTGGTAGTGTGCCAGACGGACGGTGTTTACACCCAGCTCCCGGATCAGCGCCATATCCTCATCGTGCATCTCCCGGGTGATGGCATTGCCCAGACCCTTGCGGTCCTGATGGCGGGAAACGCCGTGGAGCGGGTAGGGCTTGCCGTTGAGGAAGAAGCCTTTTTTCGCATCCACAGAGAAGCTGCGCAGACCTACCTTGGTGGTCACTTCGTCCACCGGCTGGCCGTCCTGCAGCAAGCGGACAACACAGGTGTACAGGTAGGGGTCTTTGACGCCGTTCCACAGGTGGGGAGCATCCAGATGGAGAGAGGTCTTTTCGCCCTCGCCCTTTGCAACGATGCTGCCCTCAGCGTCCAGCAGCTCCACCGCAACGGTGCCCTCGCCCTCCACCAGCGTTTCCACCTGAATGTCGGCGCTGCCCTCTTTCAGGACGGGAGTGATCTTCACACCGGTATCGCCAAAGTGCCCCAGCGCAATGTGGTTCTTGTTCACCACCAGCAGGCTCACATCCCGGTAGATGCCGCCGTAGAAGGTAAAGTCTGCTTTCTGGGGGTAAACATGGTCGTTGACGCTGTTATCCACCCGCACCGTGAGCTGGTTTTCGGCCTGCAGCAGCTCCGTGACCTCTGTCCGGAAGGTGGAGTAGCCGCCGTCATGGGTGCAGAGCTGCTGACCGTTCAGCAGCACGGTGACGCTGGAATTGACGCCCTCAAACTGCAGCCAGACCTGCTGCTGTGCCGGGTCAAAGACAGGAGCTGCAAAGTCGGTGCGGTAGGTGCAGGTACCCCGCCAGTAATCGTTGCCGCCGTCCTGACCGTCCACGGCATTCCAAGTATGGGGCAGTGCTACGGCAGCGGTCACACCGTCCGGGCCGGTGAACTGCCAGTCCTTCATAAGCTTTGCAATATTACGCATCCGATTCCTCCTGTTTTTTGCTGTGCTCCGGTAATTTTTCCGTACATTTTTCTTTCGTTGTTATTTTATCAAAGCGGCCAATTTTCGCAAGATGCCCGCGAAAATCGGTCGTTTTGCGTGCGCATTCGGTTTTCAGCTTCCAAATGCAAACTCCTATATTTGTGTATTTTTCACAAACAGATGTATCCAACAAGCCATAAAAAGAAAGCCGCCGCAGTCCTTCCATTTCGGAAATTCTGCAGCGGCTGCCGGTTTCTTACCTTATTTTTGCAGCGGAAAGATGATCTTTTCCGCAAAGAACTCGCCCTGTTCCTCCAAGGTCAAAGTTCCTTTATATTTCTGCACGATGCGCCGGATCACCTTCAGCTCGTATTGTGCGGAGCGGTTTGCCCGCTGTTCCGGCGGGCGCAGCGGGCTGATGATATTCACCACCACAAAGCCCTGCCGCACACAGACCAGCAGGTCGATGACCCGGCACTCCGGGCGAGCGGTCTGCACCGCGCTTTCCACAGCATGATCCAGTGCATTGGCAAACAGCGCGTACAGGTTCCCCGCCTCGATAAAGCCCAGACAGCTGCCGTTTGCCACGGCATTCAGCTGGATGCCCCGGGACTCGCACAGCAGGCTCTTCTCGGTCAGCACCACATCCAGCACCTCGTTGCCGGTGTTGCGGTTCGCATCATAAAGGCGGGCTGCGCGCTCGGCCTCCTCGATGCGCTCTTGCGGCACCGCTTCGGGCGACAGCTTGCGGAGATTGGCAATCTGCACCTTCAGTTCGTGGCAGCGCTTATTGATCATCTGCACGTTCTGCCGGGCGACCTGATACTGCTGACGCTGCCGCTCGTACAGCAGATTCAGCGCATTCATCTCTTTTTCCATGGCAGATTTCTTGAACAGCTCACTTTGAAAATACAGCAGCGTAATAAAATAGAACTGCCCGATCAGGATGGTGGCGACAAGGCTCTGCGGAAATTGTTCTGCGCGGAAATTGTCCAGCACCGCCGCCTGCACCATAAACAGGATGCCAATGAAGAACGAGCTGAGCAGCTGCCGGGGGCCGATATAATACTCTCCTTTATAAGGCAGCTGCCGCGCCAGCAGGAGGTACACCGCCGCAAAGAATACCGTCCCGGACAGCAGCTGTACCAGAACCGCCCAAGGGGAAGCCATGTTCAGCGGGTGCCCATGCTTGGCAAAATACAGTTCCAGATAGCACCAGCCCTCGTAGGCGCACTGCGCGATAAGCAGACTCCACACCGCGCAGTATATCGCCCCTTTTTTATTGATATCCGTGCACAGGTAGATCATCCCACCCAGCAGCGCAAAAAAGGAAACATAAAGTACCAGCAACAAGAGCTGCTGCTGCCACAGTGTTGTGGACTGCGCCAGCGGGTCCAGCAGCTGTGCCAGTAAAAGCAGCGGGAACAGCATCCCGCAGGCGCGCCCCCAGAAGTGGGAGCGATGCCGTAAAGGCAGGCAAAAGACCAGCGCAGCGCCCCAGCGCAGCAGCGCCCGGAGCAGACTGTTCAGCAGGGATGTGGTCACAGCACACCTCCCATGTAGGACGCCACCGCAGTAAGAAAGGCCGTGCGCTGCCGCCGGCTGATCTCCAGCCGGTCGTCTTTCACAAGGGCAAAGTCGCTTTCAATGCCCTTGACGTAGACCAGGTTGACCAGATAGCACTGGTTGCAGCGGACAAAGTGGTACTCGGCAAGTTGTTTTTCGGCGCTTTGCAGGCTGGCGCGCACCGCAAACTCCCCTTTGGCGGTGTGGTAGTACAGCATCCGGCTGTGGGTCTCCAGATAATAGATATCCGCAGTGTCCAGCAGCTGGATGCCGCCGCCCGCCAGCTGCAGCACCACCTGCCCGCCTCTGCGCCGCTGCACCCGCTGGATGGCGCGGGAGAGCTTTGTGCAGAACTGATAATAATTCACCGGCTTCAGCACATAATCCAGTGCATCCACCTCGTACCCCCGGATGGCATACTGCGCCATGTTGGTCACAAAGACCAGCACCACCTCCGCATCCACCGCCCGGATGGCTTCGGCAGCACCAAAGCCGTCCAGCCGGGGCATCTCCACATCCATAAAAATAATGTCGAACCCCGGTGTATAGTGCTCTGCGATCTCAGAGCCGTCTGCAATAAGGCTGATCTCCACTTGTAGTCCCTGCTCCTCGGCATATTGCCGGACGAACCGGTTCAGGCATTCCCGTGTTTCCTCCTGATCCTCCACGATCGCGATCCTGAACATCCTGCACCCACCTTCCTTCTGCGTCTGAGCGCCGTATCACTCTTTTTATTGAAACATACTTTTCGGTGAAATGCAATGGAAAACCTCATTGAATACAGTACCGTTTTAAGGCGCGGGAACCAGGTTCTAGGCGGAATCAAATTCGCACAAAGCGAACTTGATCCCGCAAAACAAAAGGCAGGATACCATCACCACGATGATACCCTGCCTTTGCTCGTTTCTGCTTACCGTTCCAAGTAATCCTTCCGCAGAACTTCCGATAAACAAAAAACGTACCCGAACCCCTTTTCATAAAGAATCAGGTTCGAGTACGAACTGTATGGTGGACGGTACAGGACTCGAACCTGTGACCTCCTGCACGTCAAGCAGATGCTCTACCAGCTGAGCTAACCGTCCATATTCTGTTTTGCCGAAATCAGCTAGATTATAATACCATATCCGATGCCAAAAAGCAAGGCCTTTTTTCAAAAATTGTAAAACTTTTTTGAAAAAGCGCCCCGAAACCCGGCTTCTGTGCGGTATAGCGCAGGTTTTGGGGCAGCAGGCGACAGCTTTCTTGTTGCCCCCAACCAGACGTTGTGCTATAATAGAAAACTATAATAGGAGTAGTGTCGGAAAGGGAACGCAGCATGAGAGTTTTGGGCATCGACCCCGGTTACGCCATCGTGGGCTGGGGCGTGGTGGAGTATGCGGGCAACCGCTTTGCGCCGGTGGATTTCGGCGCGGTGTGCACGGACGCGGGCGTGCCGTTTGAGCGGCGGCTGGACGAGGTGTATACCGGCATCAAGGAGGTCATCGAACGCACAAAGCCCGAGGTGCTGGCCATCGAAAAGCTATTCTACCAGCACAACCAGACCACCGTCATCGGCGTAGCCGAGGCGCGCGGGGTCATACTGCTGGCGGCGGCGCAGGCGGGGCTGCCCATCTACGAGTACACCCCCATGCAGGTCAAGCAGGCGGTCACCGGCTACGGCAAGGCCGTGAAAAAGCAGGTGCAGGAGATGACCCGGGTGCTGCTGCATTTGCCCGCCGTGCCAAAGCCGGACGACACCGCCGATGCGCTGGCGATGGCCATTACCTTCTGCCACACCAACGGCAACCAGCTCAACCGCTACACCCGCCGGGTGGCGGGTCCCATCTGACCGCATACCACAGCCGCCCTGCGGGGCGGCGGGTCTTGACTGAGAGGATTCTATGATCTACTGTCTGACTGGAAAAATCGTGAAAAAAAGCCTGAACGCCGTGGTGCTCAGCTGCGGCGGCGTGGGCTATTATACCCAGTGCCCGGCCAGCGTGGCGGGGGCGCTGCCCGGTGTGGGGCAGGAGACTACCCTGTACACCGTGATGAGCGTGACCGAGAACGATGTGAGCCTGTACGGCTTTGCCACCGAGGAGCAGCAGGCCTGCTTTGAGATGCTGACCGCCGTGTCCGGCGTGGGCCCCAAGGTGGGGCTGGCCATCCTCAGCGTCATGGAGCCGCAGCGGGTGGCGCTGGCCATCTCGGCGGGGGACCACAAGGCCTTTAAAGCCGCCTCCGGCGTGGGGCCGAAGCTGGCGCAGCGCATCGTGCTGGAACTGAAGGATAAGGTGGCCAAGGGCTTTGTGGACGGCATCTCGCTGGAGGATGTGGCGGGCACTGCCGCCGACACGCCCGCGACCCAGAGCAGCGCACAGGCCATTGCGGCGCTGGTGTCGCTGGGGTACAGCCAGAGCGAGGCGGCGCTGGCCATCGCAAAGATCGATGCCACGCTGCCGGTGGAAGAGATCATCAAGCTGGCCTTGCGCAGCATGGCAGGCAGGAGGTAAGCAATGCAGGACGATACCGCGCTGTACGGCGCAAAAATGATGCAGCCCGTCATGACCCCGGCGGACAATGAGGAAAATAACCTCCGCCCGCAGCATCTGGAGGACTACATCGGGCAGGAAAAGGCCAAGCAGAACCTTAAAATTTATCTGGAAGCCGCCAAGCGCCGGGGCGAGCCGGTGGATCACATTCTGCTCTACGGCCCGCCGGGTCTGGGCAAGACTACGCTGGCGGGCATCATCGCCAACGAGATGGGGGTGCAGATCCGCATCACCAGCGGCCCGGCTATTGAAAAGCCCGGCGACCTTGCCGCCCTGCTGACCAATCTGCAGGAGGGCGATGTGCTGTTCATCGACGAGATCCACCGCCTGTCCCGGCAGGTGGAGGAGGTGCTGTATCCCGCGCTGGAGGACTACGCGCTGGATATCATGATCGGCAAAGGCCCCAGCGCCCAGAGCATCCGCATCAACCTGCCCCGGTTCACGCTGGTAGGCGCTACCACCCGCGCCGGACAGATCACCGGCCCGCTGCGCGACCGCTTTGGCGTGCTGCTCAAGCTGGAACTGTACAGCCCGGACGAGCTTTCCCGCATCATCATGCGGTCGGCGGGCATTCTGGATCAGCCCATCACCCCGGAGGGCGCTTACGAGCTGGCAAAGTGCAGCCGCGGCACCCCCCGTGTGGCGAACCGCTTTTTGAAGCGCATCCGCGACTTTGCCACCGTGCTGGGTGACGGCATCATCGATCGGGACGTGGCACTGCTGGGTCTCAAGCGGATGGACGTGGACGCGCTGGGTCTGGATGAGCTGGACCGCAGCCTGCTGCGCGCCATCATCGAGATGTACAACGGCGGGCCGGTGGGTCTGGAAACGCTGGCCGCCGCGCTGGGCGAGGAGGCCGTCACGCTGGAGGATCTGTGCGAGCCGTATTTGATGCAGATGGGCTTTTTGACCCGCACCCCGCGCGGACGCTGCGCCACCCGCCTTGCCTACGAGCATCTGGGCATGAAGGCCCCGGAGACCGGCAGCGCCGAGGAAAACGGCCAGCAGAGCCTGTTCTGACTTTTATATAAAGGATTATTTGAAGCAGTAAACGGAAGGAGGACGCTATGCGCCCTGCAGATACTTGGAAAGATTACGAACTGCTGGATGCCACCGACGGCAACCGGCTGGAACGCTGGGGAGAGACCCTGCTCATCCGCCCCGACCCGCAGGTGGTGTGGAAGACCCCGAAGCAAAGCCCCCTGTGGGCAAAGGCAGATGCCATCTACCACCGCTCCAATCAGGGCGGCGGCGAGTGGGAGTACCGCCGCCGTCTGCCGGAAAAGTGGAAGATCAGCTGCGGCGAAGGGGAGGATAAGCTCACCCTCATCGTCAGCCCCACCGGCTTCAAGCACACCGGCGTGTTCCCGGAGCAGGCGGTCAACTGGGCATGGTACCAGCAGAAGATCCGCGCCGCGAACCGTCCGGTGAAGGTGCTGAACCTCTTCGGCTACACCGGCGGCGCTACGCTGGCCTGTGCCGCTGCCGGTTCCACCGTCTGCCATGTGGATGCCTCCAAGGGCATCGTGGCATGGGGCAAGGACAACGCCGTGGCAAGCGGCCTGACCGACAAGCCCATCCGCTGGCTGGTGGATGACTGCGCCAAGTTCGTGGCGCGGGAGAAGCGCCGGGGCAATACCTACGATGGCATCATCATGGACCCGCCCAGCTACGGGCGCGGCCCCGGCGGCGAGATCTGGAAGCTGGAGGATTGCATCTACGACCTCATCAGCCAGTGCGAAGAGGTGCTCAGCGATACCCCGCTGTTCTTTGCGGTCAACAGCTACACCACCGGCCTGTCTCCGGCGGTCATGGAGTATATGCTCAAGACCACGCTGGTGCCCCGCTTTGGCGGCAAAACCAGCTGCGACGAGATCGGTCTGCCGGTGTCTGCCACCGGCGGCGTGGTGCCCTGCGGTGCCACCGCGATTTGGGAAGAATAAAAATAAAATACTATCTCAGTCACGGCGATAGCCGTGACTGAGATAGATATATGCTAAGAATGGGGTACAGCCCCTTTCGGAGGGGCGCACCACCAGAAAGAGAAACAAAGCATGAGTGAAACGATTTTAACTGCTGAAAATTTGAAGTTCCGCTACGATGCCGAGCAGCCGGTCTACGCGCTGGACGGCGTATCTGTGCAGGTAAAGCGCGGGGAGTTCGTGGCGGTGCTGGGTGCAAACGGCTGTGGTAAATCCACGCTGGCGAAGCACTTCAACGCCATTTTGCTGCCGGAGAGCGGCAAGGTGTATGTGGAGGGCATGGACACCGCAGACGAAGACAAGCTCTACGATATCCGCCAGACCGTGGGCATGGTGTTCCAGAACCCGGACAACCAGATCGTTGCCACCGTGGTGGAAGAGGACGTTGCCTTTGCGCTGGAAAACCTTGGCGTGCCCACCGGGGAAATGCGCACCCGCGTGGATGACGCCATGAAGCTGGCGGGGATCTATGAACAGCGCAATAAAGCGCCGCACAAGCTTTCCGGCGGTCAAAAGCAGCGCGTTGCCATCGCGGGCGTGATTGCCATGCGGCCGGACTGCCTGATTCTGGATGAATCCACTGCCATGCTGGACCCCCGCGGCCGCGCCCAGGTAATGAAAACCATCCGCAACCTGCGGGATGCAGGCATTTCCATTGTGTCCATTACCCACTATATGGAAGAAGCCGCCCAAGCCGACCGCATATTGGTCATGAGCCGCGGACGCATTGTGATGGAGGGCACCCCCGAACAGGTGTTCAGCCAGACCAGGCGGCTGCATGGCTACCACCTGGATGTACCCCAGGCTACCGAGCTGCGGGATGAACTGGCCGCCGCCGGCCTGCCTATGCCGGAAAACATCATTACCCCCGAAGAATGCGCCAAGGCCATTTTTGACCTGCTGAAATAAAATGCCGTGCCTTTTGGGCGGCAACACCCCTGTAGGGCGGGGTCACCCGCCCCCGCCGCTTCTGCGAGGAAACCCAAACAACCAATTTTCCCCAACCAGAAAAGGCACAGACTGCACCCGGCAAAAGAGGGACCGGGGCGGTACCGTGCGGGAAGGAATGTAACATGTCAGAGATCATTAAAGTGGAACATCTGCGCTATGTGTATAACGCCGGTATGCCGGACGAAACCGCAGCGCTGGATGATGTGAGCTTCTCGATTGAAAAAGGTGATTTTGTCGGTGTGATGGGCTCGACCGGGTCCGGCAAATCCACGCTGATCGCCCATTTCAACGGCCTGAACCGCCCCACCAGCGGCAAGATCATTATTGATGGCCGCGATATGTGGGCGGAGGGCGAAAACCTGCGGGATTTCCGCTTCCTTGTGGGGCTGGTCATGCAGTACCCGGAATACCAGCTGTTTGAAGAAACCTGCTGGAAGGATATCGCCTATGGCCCGCGCAACATGGGCTTGGATGAAGAAGAGATCACCCGCCGCGTCAAGCGCGCGGCAGAGTTTGTTGGCCTGGATGAAGCGCTGCTGCAAAAAAGCCCGTTTGAACTTTCCGGCGGGCAGAAGCGCCGCGTCGCCATCGCAGGCGTGATCGCCATGGAGCCGGAGGTGCTGGTGCTCGACGAGGCGACGTCTGCACTGGATACGGAGACAGAGGCGGCGGTTATGCAGG
>OHLF01000437.1_pt1 | contig 13436 bp, 8 predicted proteins | sample 1569001 | NCBI WGS metagenome assembly OHLF01 (sample SAMEA3879541, study PRJEB24766) | human gut metagenome | biome: human-associated habitat; feature: feces | place: USA | collected 1985/1987
TATTGTTTATTGTTATACCATTTAATTCTAATCCATTAGCATTTGATATTCCTTCTGTGTTTTCTACTATTGATGCTTCTTTTACTTGTTCTGGTAATTCTATTTGTACTGTTGGATTATTAAATAGTTTGTCTGTTTCTTTGCTTGTATGTAGTGTAACTGTAAAGTCAACTTTGTTTTCTTCCCCTACTGGTAAAGTTTCTTTATCTTTTCCTAAATTTATTCCCAACTCTGCATTTGATTTTGGGCTTACTAGTGAAATTTGTTTTGATATTATTTCTGTTGAATATATAAAGTCTTCTTCACCTGCTTTTTGTATTCCGGCTATTGCATTAATTGTTAATGAATCTATTTTATCTATTTTTGACACATATTCTTCAACACTTGAAATGTTTAAAGTTTTTCTACTTGCTATACTTAATTTTCCAGCTTTTACTGGTTTGCTTATTTGCACTCCTATTTGGCTTGCATTTTCTGAATAACTAATTCCAAGTATTTTGTCGTTATTTTCTATAGTGCTCTCTTTTGTTATTTTTCCTAATTCTGCACCTGTAGCCATGTTTAGGATAATTATTTCTCCATTCTCCCCTAATATGTTTATAAAGTCTTCTTTATTTATATATGTAGCATTATAATATGTAACTGGTTTTATGTCTTCTGAATCTTCTATATTTAATTTGTCTATTTTAGAAACAGCTAATATATTTCCTCCTATTTGTGTGTTGCTTATATTTAATGTCCAAGCTTCTGCAAAGCTTTCTCCTTTTTGAATGTTTCTTTTACTTAAGCTTTCTGGTGCTTGTATATTTAGTTCTATTGGCATAGCCTTTTCTGTATTTGTTACCCAGTATCTTACTGTTTTTTTATGTTCTCCTTCATCCGTATAAAGTTTAAGGTTACTTTCTACTACTGTTCTAAATGCATTTACATTTTTTACACTTTCTTCATTATATATGTATGTAATTACAAATTCGTCTACTGCATTTTTAGCCCATGCTACACAGTTGTTTTCGTCTTTGTTATTGTTTACTGTTATTGTTATTTTTCCGCTTTCGCTGTCATATTGCCATGATCCTAATTTGTTTTCTTCTGCCTTTCCAAAATTTGCTGAACCATCTTTTCCGTTTGTTGCTTTTGTTGAATATGCTACGACTTCAACTTTTTCTGCTTTTAGTTCATTTTCAGCTACAAATTTACCTTCTTCCATTTTCCCTGATTCTAGTGGGTTTGCTGTTATTTGTGTTTTTTCTATTGGATATATGTTGTCTTTTATTCCTGATTTTATTTTTACTTGTACTACTCTTTTTTCTTCTCCATCTATTGTATATGTTTTATTTGTTATTATTTCATTTTCTAGTACCTTTGTTGCTTTTCTTGTTTCATCATCCATATTATAAAGCTCTTGTGCATTCCATTTTACTGAAACTGTTTTTTCTTTATTTATTTCTTCTGTTTTATTATCGTTCGAATATGTTCCTGTTAATTTTATTTTACTTTCCATGTTTAATAAATCCAATTTAAATTGGTCATCATTTCTTGCTACTATTTTAAAATCTAATTCTTTAGTTTCTCCTGCATTTATTTGATCTATTCCACTTTCATCTTTTAACTTAAAGTTGCAGTTGCTTAAGTCTAGATTTACATTTTTTAAATTACCTTCCTTTACCGCTATGCTTAAATGTAAATTTAATTCAGACGTTATGTCTGCTTCTTTTACTTCCTTTCCTTCGCTATCTAGTATTTGGGCATTAAATGTAATTTGATTTTGCTCATCTGCTGCATATGAAATTAAACCACTTCCCAAATATGATCCGAAGTAGTGCAAAATTTGAAAAAGTTAAAGTTAAAACTAAAAATGTTGCTAAAACTTTTGTACTAATTTTTCCATCATTTGATTTTTTTAGATTTTTAAACATGTTTTTTTCCTCCTGATTTTATTTTAGTATTTTTCTCTTTATCTTCTTATATTTATATAGCATTATTCTCACATTTTTTGCAATTAATGTCAATATACGTTTTTTTTATTTAATTGTTCAAATTCTACATCCTTTTAAAATTTGTTTACGGAAACTAATAGATTAAAAAGAATTTTTGAAAAATTACATTTTCATGACATTTTTGTAATTAAACGTAATTTCGCTATGATAATTTTATACATATATATTATATACGGTTATGTAAACTTTTTCAAGTGGTTTTTCTCACTTTTTTCAAGTTTTGTAGGTGTTTTTGGAAATATTAGTAAAAAGCATATTTCAATTAAAAAAAGAGAAAAGAAAAACAGGAATTATTAATATCTTTAACTCCTGTTTTTTGTATTATTTAGTTAATAATTAACCTGCAAGTTCTCTTTTTATTCTTAATATATTGTCTAATGTTTGTAAATATCCTTCTTTATAGCAAAACTCCAATTTTTTTATATTAAATGGTTTTACTTCTCTTAAATCTATTTCTAAAACAGATGTGCTTGCATTAACAGATTCTTTTATTAGGTTTTCTGTCATTAGGTCCAATGATTGCATTGTTATATTATATATTGTTTTTTGCTTTCTTGGGCTTTTTAGTTTAAAACGTAATGCAAGAACTTTGTCTATTCCCAATTCTTTTGTTTCTTTTACTGGTAGGTTTGAAAATATTCCCCCATCTACAAATTGATATTTTTCGTGTTCAAACGGAGCATACATTCCCGGGAAAGTTGAGCTCGCCCTTACGGCTTTGCCAATTTCTATGTCGTGTATATACTCTTCACCTTTTAAATTTTCGTTATTTGTGAATATTATTTCTCTGTTTGAGATTAAGTCTGTTGCTGGAATAGTGATTGGCATTTTTAAGTCTTTTATGTTTTTTACATTTTTCTTTTTAGCTGCTTGCTCAACTACTTTTTCTATGTTTTCACTAGTTGTTATTCCACCTAATTTTATATCTCTTGTGGCTTTAATAGATTCCCATATATATTTAGGGCTTAAAGATAAAACCTGACTAGAAAATTCTCTAAATAATTTTATTATCTCATCTGTTTTATATCCCATTGCATATAAGGCAGCCACTATACTTCCTGCTGATGTTCCACCTATTGCTTCTATTTCTATTCCGTTTTCTTCTAGTGCTTTTATTGCGCCTATATGTGCTGCACCTCTTATTCCGCCTCCCGCTAATGCTAGGCCTATTTTCATATACTGTACCTCCTTTATTTTCTTTTTGTTTCCATGTTGTACACTATTTTTCCTATTGTTTTGTCTGGTACTATTTTGCTTAAAAATCTTATCATTTTGTTGTTTGCTCCTGGTAATATCATATATTTTCCTTCAAACATTTTGTCTATTGCATAGTTTGCAACTTCTGTACTTGTCATAACTTTTGTTTTAAATTCTACGTTTGCTTTTTCTAAAAATGGTGTTTTTATTGGCCCTGGACATAGTGCACTTATTTTTACATTCGAGTTTCTTTTTCTTAATTCCTCGTAAATGCTTTGTGTTAATTTTAACACATATGCTTTTGTAGCATGGTATGTTGCCATGTGTGGTCCTGGCATAAATCCTGCTATTGATGCTACATTTAATATATATCCACTATTTTTTTTGCACATGTCTTGTAAGAATAGTTTTGTTAGTGTATGAACTGCACACACATTTGTGTTTATCATGTTTAATTCTGTTATTAAATCTGTTTCTATAAATTCTCCACAAGTTCCAAATCCTGCATTGTTTATTAATATATCTATATCTCCTACCTGTTTATATAATTCCACACAATTTTCCGCAAGGCTTAAATCCATGCATATTATTTTTGTTTTTAGTTCTTTTTGTACTTCTTCTAGTTTTTGTTGTTCTCTTGCTACTAAAACTAATTCTATTTCTTGCTCGCTTAATATTTTTGCCATTTCTTTTCCTAAACCTGATGAGGCTCCTGTAATTAATGCTTTCATGTTTTTCCTTCTTTCTAAATTGTTTGCTCTATTATATCAGATATTTACAAATTTTAATAGTTTTTACTTTATTTATTTTGATTTTTGTTATATAATCTTTTCAATATTGTTTAGGGAACTTTCACTTTTAAGAGTTTTTTTAACATTTATTTTATAGAAATGAGGAGATATGCTATGGATTATAATCATAAAGAAATAGAAAAAAAATGGCAAAATTATTGGGATGAAAAACAAAGTTTTAAAGCAATTACTGGAGATAATAAGGACCCATATTATATATTGGTAGAATTTCCTTATCCTTCTGGTGCGGGTCTTCATGTTGGGCATGTTAGAAGCTATACTGCTCAAGATGCTTTAGCTAGAATGAAAAGAATGCAAGGTTATAATGTTTTATATCCAATGGGCTGGGATGCTTTTGGTGCTCCTGCTGAACAATATGCTATTAAAAATCATATTCACCCAAAGGAAGCTGTAAAAGAAAATATTCATACTTTTAAAGGACAAATGAAAGATTTAGGTTTTTCTTTTGACTGGTCTCGTGAATTTTCTACTACTGACCCAGATTATTATAAATGGACTCAATGGCAATTCTTACAATTTTATAAACATGGTATGGCATATAAAGATACTATTCCTGTAAACTGGTGTCCTACTTGTAAATCTGTTTTATCTAATGAAGATGCAGCTGGTGGAGTTTGTGAAAGATGTGGTAGTACAGTTGAGCAAAAAGAAAAATCTCAATGGATGCTTAGAATGAGCAATTATGCAGAAGATTTATTAAAAGGTTTAGATGATACTAATTTTGCTGATAGAGTAAAACTTGGTCAAATTAACTGGATTGGTAAATCTACTGGTGTTGAACTTGATGTGCAAATTGTTGGTGGAGGTAAATTTTCTGTATTTACAACTTGTATTGAAACAGTTTATGGTATTACATTTTTTGTTATTGCTCCTGATGGCAAGTTAATTAAAGAATTAATGCCTAGAGTAAAAAATAAAGAGGAAGTTAATGAATATATTAAAGAAACTGCTAAAAAATCTGCTATGGATAGAACAGAGCTAAATAAAGGTAAAACAGGTTGCAGAGTAGATGGAATTATGGCTATTAATCCTGTTAATGGAAAAGAAGTTCCTGTATTTTTAGGTGACTTTGTTCTAGGAGACTACGGAACTGGGGCTGTTATGGCCGTTCCTTCTCATGACCAAAGAGATTTTGAATATGCTGTAGAACACAATTTGGAAATGATTCAAGTTATTGATGGTAGAGATGTTAGTGAATCTGCTTTTGAGAAACAAGATTATTTAGGTAAAGGTTGTAAATTGATTAATTCAGAAGAATTTACTGGTCTTACTGTTGAAGAAGCTAAAGAGTCTATTACAAATAAATTAGTAGAAAAAGGTATTGCTAGAAAAGTAAATAATTATAAAATGAGAGATTGGGTATTTTCTCGTCAAAGATTCTGGGGAGAACCTATTCCTATGATTTATTGTGAGAAATGTGGATGGCAACCAATGAAGGAAGAAGATTTACCTTTATTGTTACCAGATGTTGCAGAATATGAACCAACTGAAAGTGGAGAAAGTCCTCTTGCAAACATTACCGATTGGGTAAATACAACTTGTCCTCATTGTGGTGGAAAAGCTAGAAGGGAAACTGATACAATGCCTAACTGGGCTGGTTCTAGCTGGTATTTCTTAAGATTTATGGATCCTCATAATGATAAAGAATTTGCTTCTATGGACGCTATGAAATATTGGAAACAAGTTGACTGGTATAACGGAGGAATGGAGCATACTGCAAGACATTTACTATATGCAAGATTCTGGGTTCAATTTCTATATAATATTGGTTTAGTTCCTAAAAAAGAGATGATTTGGACTCGTGTTAGCCATGGTATGGTTTTAGGTTCTAATAATGAAAAGATGAGTAAATCTAAAGGAAATGTTATTAATCCTGATGATATAGTTAACGAATATGGTGCAGACACTTTAAGACTTTATGAAATGTTTATGGGTGATTATACTCAAGATGCTCCTTGGAGCACAGATTCTCTAAGAGGTTGCAAACGTTTTATAGACAAAGTTATTCGTTTAAAAGATAAAATTGGTGATGGAGATGGTTATTCTAAAAAATTGGAACCACTTATCCACAAAACTATAAAAAAAGTGCAAACTGATTTAACAACAATGGCTTATAACACAGCTGTATCTGCATTAATGATTTTAGCTAATAGCTTTGATGCTGAGGATAAAATAACAAAAGAAGATTATCATTTGTTATTAACTTTATTAAACCCTATTGCTCCTCATATTACAGAGGAACTAAATGAGCAATTAGGATTTAAGCCAATTTGCGAATCTAGCTGGCCTAAATATGATGAAGCTAAAACAATAGATAGTGAAAAGGAAATTCCTGTTCAAATAAATGGTAAAGTAAAAGCAACTATTAAAATTGCTTTAGATGAAGATGAATCAAGTGTAAAATCAAAGGCTCTCGAAGCTGTTGCTAGTTTACTAGATGGAAAAAATGTTGTAAAAGAAATCTATGTAAAAAATAAAATTTATAATATAGTTGTAAAATAAAATATGGAATTAACAAAAATGAGGCATACGATGTGTGCCTCATTTTTACTTTTGAAAATATCTTTTTTATAAATTATTTAAAGTATTCTATTCCTGATTCAAATAGTTTTTGGTCCATATTTCCTGGTACGTTTATTATATTTCCTCTATAACTTCTTTCTGAATGTGCCATTTTTCCAAGTATTCTACCATCTTTGCTTGTTATTCCTTCTACTGCATATACTGAACCGTTTGGATTGTAATCTATGTCGTATGTTGCGTTTCCTTTTTCATCTACATATTGTGTTGCTACTTGTCCATTTTTTATTAATTCCTGCATTACTTTTTCGCTTGCTACAAATTTTCCTTCTCCATGTGAAATTGGTATTATGAATTCTTCTTCTAAGTCTACTTTGCTAAACCATGGTGATAATTTTGATACTACTTTTGTTGTTACTAATTTTGATTGGTGTCTTGCTATATTGTTATATGTTAGTGTTGGCATTTCAGATGTTGGTTCTACAATTTCTCCAAATGGTACTAGTCCTAGTTTTATTAATGCTTGGAATCCATTACATATTCCTAATATTAAACCGTCTTGTTCATTTAAATGTTTGTGAATTGCTTCTTTTAATCGTGGATTTCTAAATACTGTTGCTATAAATTTACCAGAACCGTCTGGCTCATCTCCTGCACTAAATCCGCCTGGAAGCATTATTATTTGTGATTCACTAATTAGTTTTTCCATTGCAATTATAGATTCTTCTATGTCTGTTTGTTTTAGGTTTTTAAATACCGCTATTTTAGGATCTCCTCCTGCATCTATAAATGCTTTTGCTAAATCATATTCGCAGTTTGTTCCTGGAAATACTGGTATAAAGATTTTTGGTTTGGCTATTTTTATTTTATGTGAGCTCACTTGAGGTGTGCCCCCTGCAGGTTTGTACAATATGTTTTCTATTTTTTTATTTATTTCATTTGTTTTTGTTGGGAATACTTTTTCTAGTGGCTCTTCCCATACTTTTATTAATTCTTCTAGGTCTAATATTTCGTCTTCTGATATTTTTATTTCTTTTTTATTTGTAGTGATTCCTAAAAGTTCTAATTTTTTATTTTCTATTTTATCTTTTGCTTCTATTATAAATGTTGCATAACGTGGCTTAAATAAGCATTTATTAGCTTTAAATTCAAAACCTATTTTATTACCTATACACATTTTTGTTATTGTATCTGCTATTCCAAATTGTCTTACTGTTGCAACAGATATAACCTTGCCATCTTCTATTAGTTTATGCACTAATTCATAGTTTTCTTTTAAATCTTCAAAATCTGGTAAAAATTCTTCTGTTATTTTTGTTTTTAACATATACACATTTGAATTTGCTTTTTTAAATTCATTTGATACTACTTTATTTGTGTCTACAACCCCTATACAGAATGATGTAAGTGTTGGTGGAACATCTAATTCGTTGTATGAACCTGACATTGAGTCTTTTCCACCTATTGATGCAAGTCCTAGTTTTTCTTGAACTAAGTATGCTCCCAAAAGTGCTGCTAATGGTTTTCCCCATCTTGTAGGCTCTTCTCTTAATTTTTCAAAATATTCTTGGAAAGTAAACCATGCTTTTTTGTAATCTCCTCCACATGCTACATATTTTGTAAGTGAATCTATAACTGCAAATGCAGCTCCATGTAATGGGCTTATTTCTGAAAGATATGGATCATACCCAAAACTCATTATTGTTCCAGAATTTGTGTACCCTTTTAATGTTGGTATTCTTGCACACATTGCTTCTGTAGGTGTTAATTGGTATTTACCACCAAATGGCATTAGAACTGTTCCTGCTCCTATTGAGCTGTCAAATCTTTCTACTAATCCTTTTTGAGAACAACAATTTAAATCTGATATTGTCTCCTTCCAAAGTTCTGTTTTTGCACAATTTTTTCCGTTTGTTTTGATGCAATTTTGCGGGTTGCCCAGGAGCGCGACCCCTACACTGTTTTTATTTTGTTGTATTTTTCTTTTTCCTTCAAAATACTCTTGTATTCCTTTTGGTTTTTCTATTTTTGCGTTTGCTATTTTTACTGTTCCGTTTGTATTTAAAAATTCTCTTGATAGATCAACTATAAGCTTTCCTCTCCAGTACATTTTCATTCTTGGCTCTTTTGTTACTTTTGCTACTACTGTAGATTCTATATTTTCTGCTTCTGCAAGTTTTTGAAATTTTTCTACATCTTTTTCTTCTATTACTACTGCCATTCTTTCTTGTGATTCTGATATTGCTAGTTCAGTTCCATCTAATCCTTCGTATTTTTTTGGAACTTTATCTAGGTTTATTTCTAATCCGTCTGCGAGTTCTCCTATTGCTACGGAAACACCGCCTGCGCCGAAATCATTACATCTTTTTATTAGTGTTGTTACTTCTGGATTTCTAAATAATCTTTGTATTTTTCTTTCTTCTGGTGCATTTCCTTTTTGTACTTCTGCTCCGCATGTTGTAAGTGATGCACTATTATGTGCTTTTGATGAACCTGTTGCTCCTCCACATCCATCTCTACCTGTCCTTCCACCTAATAGAACTACTACATCTCCTGGCTCTGGTACTTTTCTAATTACGTTTTTCTTTGGTGCTGCTCCTACTAATGCACCTATTTCTAGTCTTTTAGCTACATAGCCTGGGTGATATATTTCTGCAACTTGTCCTGTTGCTAATCCTATTTGGTTTCCATATGAACTATATCCTCTTGCTGCTTCATTTGTTAGTTTTCTTTGTGGCAGTTTGTTTGGTAGTGTGTCTTTTACTGATGTTCTTGGATCTCCACATCCTGTTACTCTCATTGCTTGATACACATATACTCTTCCAGATAATGGGTCACGTATTGCTCCGCCCAAACATGTTGCTGCTCCACCAAATGGTTCTATTTCTGTTGGATGATTATGTGTTTCATTTTTGAACATTATTAGGTATTCTTCTGGTTTTCCATCTACCAATATTTCTGCTTGTATACTACATGCATTTATTTCTTCTGATTCGTCTAAATCTTTTAACATTCCTTTTTTCTTTAATTCTTTTACTGCTATTGTTGCTACATCCATTAAGCAGATATCTTTTGCCTTTTTCCCATCATATACGTATTCTCTAGATTTTTTGTAGTCTTCATATATTTTATTTGCTAAATCCCAGTCTATTTCTACTTTGTCTAATTTGCTTAAGAATGTTGTATGTCTACAATGATCTGACCAATATGTATCTATCATTTTCATTTCTGTCATGCTAGGATCTCTTTTTTCTACATCTCTAAAATACTTCTGGCAGAATTTTAAATCTTCTATATCCATTGCAAACCCATACTTATCATAGAATTTTTTTGAATCTTCATCTGTCATGTGTATAAATCCTTCTACTATTGCTACGTCTTTTGGCTCTGGATGTTCATCTTTTACTGTTTTTAATTTTTCTAATGCACATTCTCTTGAGTCTACTGGATTTATTATATATTTTTTTATTTTTTCTAAGTCTTCAGTACTTATATTTCCTTTTATAACATATATTTTTGCACTTTTTGCAAGTGGTCTTTCTCCTTCTGTTAATATTTGCAAACATTCTGATAGTGAGTTTGCTCTTTGGTCAAATTGTCCTGGTAAATATTCTACTCCAAATATTTTATCTTCTTTTGCGAATGGATATTCTTCTTCAAAGCATTCATCTACTTGTGGTTCAGAAAATACTGTGTTTTTTGCTTTTTCAAATATTTCATCATTTATGCCTTCTACATCGTATCTGTTTACTATTTTTAAATCTTCTAGATTTTCTAATAGCAGATTTTCTTTTAGGTCTTTTAATAAACCTTTTGCTTCTACACTAAATTCTGGCTTTTTTTCTACATAGATTCTTTTTACCATTTTACTCTCCTTTTTATTATATTTATAAAAATATACGTTTTATATTAAACGAATTAAAATTAGTATATACATCGAGGATTTTATTAGTTGAATAAAAATGTGCAAGATGCTGATTTTTATTCGTTTACACTATTATTTCTTTATTTCCTGCTATTACCTCACCAATCAAATATGCTTCTTCTCCAGCTTGTTTTAATATTTCTAGTGATTTTTCTACTTCACTTTCTGGAACTATTACAGCCATTCCTATTCCCATATTGAATGTATTATACATATCTCTTTCTGGTATGTTTCCTCTTTCTGCAATTAGTTTAAATATTGGTGGTACTTCATAAGAATTTTTATCTATTTTTAATGCTACACCTTCTCTTAACATTCTTGGCATATTTTCGTAAAATCCTCCACCTGTTATATGTGATATTCCTTTTACTTTTACTTGTTCTATAAGTTTTAATATTGGTTTTACATATATTTTTGTTGGTTTAAGCAGAGCTTCTCCTACTGTACATCCCAGGCTTTCTACGTATTCGTTTAAGTTTTCTTTATTTACTTCAAATACTTTTCTAACTAGTGAAAATCCATTAGAATGAACTCCTGATGATTTAAGTCCTATTACTTTATCCCCAATTTCTATTGTTTTGTTGTTTATAATTTTCTTTTTATCTACTATTCCAACACAGAATCCTGCTAAATCATATTCATCTACTGGATAAAAGCCTGGCATTTCTGCTGTTTCTCCGCCTATTAAGCTACACTTTGCTTTTTTACATCCTTCTGCTACTCCTGCTACTATTGTTGCTACCTTTTCTGGTATGTTTTTTCCAAGTGCCATATAGTCTAAAAAGAACATTGGGCTTGCTCCCGTACATATTACGTCATTTGCACACATTGCTACACAGTCTTCTCCTATTGTGTCGTGTTTATCCATTAAAAAAGCCAATTTTAGTTTTGTTCCTACTCCATCTGTTCCGGAAACTAAAATTGGTTCTTCCATTCCTTTAATTTGTGGCGCATAAAGTCCGCCAAATCCACCTATGTCTGATATTACTGCATTTGTATATGTTGCTTGCACTGCTTTTTTCATTAGTTCCACGCCTTTGTATCCTGCTGTAACATCTACGCCTGCTGCTTTGTAACTCTCGCTAAAACTCTTCTCCATTACAAACCTCTCCTATCTTTTGAAGGATTTTGTTCCTTCTGTTTTTGATAGGGTTATTATATTATATTACTACTTTTTTTTCAACAAATTTCGCATATATTTTTATTGTTTTTTTGGCAAATTTATATGATTTTTGCAATTACTGCTTTTGTTGTAATTCCTTGTTCTTCAAACATCTTCTCGTGCTCTGTTTCTATATTATTTTCCCATATTGGTTCTTTATGTAGGTCTTCTGTTTGTTTTATAATTTTAAAGCCTGTTTCTTCCAAATATTTTATTGTTGCTTTATATAAATCGTAGTCATCCGTTTTAAAATATATTTCTCCACCCGGTTTTAAAAATACCTTGTATTTTTCTAGTTGTTTTGTATGTGTTAGTCTTTTTTTGTTATGCCTTGGTTTTGGCCAAGGATTGCAAAAGTTTATATATATTCTATCTACTAAATCTTTTTCGTTCAATATGTTTTGTATTATTTCTATTTCATAAGCTGTTATAAGCACATTATCTATTTCTCTTTGTGCCTTTAAATATTCTTTTTCTATATTTCTTTTTGCTAAACCTAATACTTCACTTTTTATGTCTATTCCTAAGTAATTAATTTCTGGATTTTGTACTGCAAGTTTTGCTATAAAGCTTCCTTTTCCGCATCCGAAGTTCTAAATGCATGGGCTGATTTTTTCTTTTAAATGCTTTATGCCATTTTCCTAGATTCTGGGTTGCGTCATCTATAAAAAACTCTGCTTCCGCAAGTTCTTCTCTAACCCACGGTTTTCTTCTCATTCTCATTTTTTGTTTCCTCTTTTTCTTCTATTTTTTTGCTCCATTTATCTATATAATATCTACGGATAATTGCAAGGTTTGTAAACATTCTTCCTACAAATACTACTATTGCTGCTAGGTATATATCTACATTTAATTTTACACCTAGCCAGGTTAATAGTATTGAAAGTATTGCATTTCCAAAAAATCCTGTTATAAATATTGATATAAATGAAATTAAATACAAAATTTCAAATTTAGGATCTAAATCTCTAATGAATAAATATGCTATCATCCATGCTAATATGGATACTACTAGTAATGTTGATATAGTATTCATTATTTTTTTACTATTGCTATCATGGATTTTTTTATCAATAACACTCTCTAGACAAGTTGAAATCTTTCCAAAAACATTGGAGAAACTATAATCTTCTGATAAGAGATTAGAGTCGCCATTTTTAAATAATTCTTGATAAACTAGTTGTTCGGTAATAGATAATGGTTTTAAGTTATTTTTGTCTTTTCCGATATTTATAATATTATATTTTTTCTTTTCTACTTCTTTAATAGAAATGTATCCTTTACTAGCTAGTTGAATAATTAAGGATACAGTTAATTTTTTTATGTCTGTTTCACCATAAATATATCCAATTTGCGCTGAATCCAAATCATCAGGAGCATAAAACTCAACAGTTTGTGATCTTCTAGCCGTTTTTGTACTGTATTTTTTCCAAGCGAGATAACTACCAATTGAAATAATAATAATTGCTATACAAATTAATAAGCACACAATTCCATAGTTATATGACCCAGCAACAAAATAATTATTTGGTAAAGTAATATTCAAAGTTAACGAATTATCCATTGTATAATCATCAATATTAATGTACATTGAATTTCCATTAATTTGATAATTAACTTTATCAGTTACATTTTTTGAGCCATCAAGAAAAATAACATTATTATCAAAGGCTTTAGGCATATTAACAGTTACTGTCATATTGTTAATTTTTGTATTGTCATAATTATCAAATAAATTAAATACAAATTCATCAAAATTAACATTAGAATCTTTTCCCATATTATATCTATATTTAATAGTATATGTATGTAATCCTTTTTTT
>OHLF01000441.1_pt1 | contig 13370 bp, 10 predicted proteins | sample 1569001 | NCBI WGS metagenome assembly OHLF01 (sample SAMEA3879541, study PRJEB24766) | human gut metagenome | biome: human-associated habitat; feature: feces | place: USA | collected 1985/1987
TTACGTCTGAATCTGCGGTCTACAGCTAATGTATATCTTGCGATCGCTGTAGAATTCTCACCCTGTGAATATCTTACCTCAGGATCTCTTGTCAAGCGTCCCATCAAAATTACTTTATTCATATTATACCTCTACTTCCTGCTTATGCATCCTGTCTAACGCATAAAAATCTGATAACGTTGTCCATAATGCGAATTCTCTGCTCGATTTCGCTTGGAGTCTCAGCATCAGACTCGAAGTGGATGAAATAGTAGTATGCTTCTTTCATCTTCTGAATCTCGTAAGCTAATCTCTTCTTACCAGCCTCCTCAACTTCTGTAACAGTACCGCCGGCACGTGTGATGTACTCTTTTGCCTTCTCGACTACTGCTGTTCTCGCATCATCCTCGATCTTTGCACTAACGACGAGTGCTAATTCATATTTGTTCATGCGAATGTTACCTCCTTTTGGTCTCTGGCTCATAAATCTGATTATGAGCAAGGAATTTTATATCACGAGTCTAGATAATAACATGAATCGTGGTACTTTTCAAGGGGTTTTTGCAATTTTTCTTTAATTTTTATCAGGTCGGGACGTGCGCTGTTTCTATCTAACTAAGCCTGCTTCTTGGTGAGACCGCGGTCATTTTTCTCGACCAGCTTCCTTGGCACCATAACCTGGTGTCCGCAGCCCATGCATTTCAGACGGAAGTCTGCTCCGACACGCATGATTTCCCACTCGCTATTGCCGCACGGATGTGGTTTTTTCAGTTTTACGATATCTCCTACTGCGTATTTATCCATTCTATATTCCTCTTCTACCTATGCCTGCCATTTAATATGCTGTGTATTATCCTCTGTTTACACCTCTATCTGCTCAAATACAGAGCCCAGTCCCTGCTGTATCAGAAGGTCTGCTCTTGCGTCCATCGGTGTGGTGGACTTGTTGATAAGCACGAGCTTATTTCCATTGTAATAGTCTATGAGGCCTGCCGCCGGATATACCGCAAGTGATGTACCGCCTACTATGAGCACATCGGCATGACTGATGTAGTAGATTGCATCCTCAAGCGTTTTCTGATTTAAGCCCTCCTCGTACAATACGACATCCGGCTTTACCAGGCCGCCGCACTTTGGGCATTTCTCCTTTACCGGCTTATCCCAGGATACAAAGCTGCACTCCGGGTACTTTTCGCAGCCGTAGAATACCTTGCCCTTCTTTGACTTGCGCTTTATTATTTCGCCGCCGCACAAAGGGCATTTTACGTCGGTCTTTTCGACTATGGCCTTGGTGTTGCGGCAGTTGGGGAAGTTGGGGCAGGCGAGAAACTTGCCGAAGCGCCCCATCTTGTATACCATCATGGAGCCGCACTTTTCGCACTTTACATCGGATACTTCGTCGGGTATGACCACCTTTTCTATGCTCTCGGAGGCCTTCTCAAGTGTCTTTTCAAATGGGCCGTAAAATTCCCTTATGACCTCCTTCCAAGGCTCCTCCCCATCCTTTATGAGGTCAAGCTTGCTTTCCATATCGGCGGTAAACTTTATGTCAACTATATCGCTGAAGTTTTCCTTCATTATCTTTGTGACCACAAAGCCCAGCTCGGTGGGCACAAGCTGCTTCTTTTCCCTGCGTACATAGCCCCGCTCGATTATTGTGGAAATCGTGGGGGCGTAGGTGCTGGGGCGGCCTATTCCCTTCTCTTCAAGTAGCTTTACCAGAGACGCCTCGGTATACCTGGCGGGCGGCTGGGAAAACTTCTGCTCCTTCTCCACCTTTTCCGCCCTGAATATATCATTTGCGCTAACCGTGGGTATGGCGGCCTCCTCTTCAGCGCTGTCGTCGCGTCCCTCGGTATATATTGCGGTATAGCCGGGAAACAGCACCTTTGTGCCGGTAGCCCGGTAGGTGCAGCCGTTGGCGTCAAAGGAGACGGAGGTCGTCTCAAGCCTTGCTTCAGTCATCTGGCTCGCTATGAAGCGCTCGTATATCAGCTTATAAAGCTTATACTGGCTGGCGTTGAGAGAAGCCTTGGCTTCCTGCGGGGTAAGGCGTATGTCCGCGGGACGTATGGCCTCGTGGGCGTCCTGTGCGCCCTTGCGGCCCTTGTATATGTTGGGCTTCTTTGGAACGTAATCCTTACCGTAGGTATCGGATATGTATTCGAGGGCCGCCTTCTGGGCCTCGTCGGCTATGCGCACGGAATCGGTACGGATATAGGTTATAAGGCCGGTAGTGCCCTTGCCGTGTATTTCGACGCCTTCGTAGAGCTGCTGGGCGATCAGCATGGTGAGCTTGGTAGTAAAGCCCAGCTTGCGCGCAGCTTCCTGCTGCATGCTGCTGGTGGTAAAGGGCGCGGGTGCATGGCGGCTCTTTTCGGAGGTCTTTACGTCGCTTACGGTAAACTCATTTCCGCTGCGGGCGATTATATCATTTGCGGTTTTCTCGTCGTGAACGTCCAGCTTTTTGCCGTCCATTCCGTAAAATTTGGCTTCAAGCGGCTTGCGGTTGCCCTGTACCTTGAGCTTGGCGGTGATATTCCAGTATTCCTCCGGAACGAAGTCGTTTATTTCCTGTTCCCTGTCGCAAATGATGCTTACAGCCACCGACTGCACGCGACCTGCGGAAAGGCCTCTGCGCACCTTTGCCCAGAGTATCGGACTTATCTTGTAGCCCACCAGCCTGTCAAGCACCCGCCTTGCCTGCTGAGCGTCCACAAGGTCCATATTTATGGCTCGTGGTTCCTTGACTGATTTCTTGACTGTATTGGAGGTTATCTCGTTGAACACTATTCTGCATGGAGAATTCGCGTCCATCTTCAGGATATGTGCAAGATGCCAGGATATGGCCTCGCCCTCCATATCAGGGTCGGTTGCGAGATATATCTTTTTCGCGGCCTTGGCCTCCCTGCGTATATTCTCCAGCACCTCTCCCCTTCCTCTGAGGGTTATATACTTAGGCTCGAAATCGTGCTCCACGTCCACACCCAGCTGACTCTTTGGCAGGTCCCTTACGTGGCCGTTGGAAGCCACTACTTTATATTTACTGCCGAGAAATTTTCCTATCGTCTTTGCCTTGGCCGGCGACTCCACGATAACAAGCATTTCTGACATTTTCTGCTTACCTCCGTTTTTGCCTTTATGGACAGGCTATTTTACTGTTTTTCGCCCATTCCATCAAATCCCGTAAATTCTTCCGGGCGATTGCTTAATTATTCCCGATATTTCCATCTCTGTCAAGGCGGAATTTAATTTGCCCGGTTCAAATTGCGTCATTTCGCACAATTCATCTATTGTTTTCTCTCCCGCTTTAAGCAATCTTACTATCAATGTCTGCTCAAAGCTCAGGCCGTTCTCATCTATTTCCGTCATGCGTATCGCCTTATCCGATCGCATTCCGTATTCCTCCAGTATGTCGTCCACGCAAAACACCGGCTTGGCCGCGCCCTGCTGTATCATCTGGTTGGTGCCCTGGCAGAAGGGGTCGGTTATGCGGCCGGGTATGGCGAACACGTCGCGCCCCTGCTCAAGGGCAAAGTCTGCGGTTATCCTCGTGCCGCTCTTTATGGCGGCCTCTGCCACCACCACGCCCCTTGATATGCCGCTTATTATTCTGTTGCGCTGAGGAAAATGCTTTGAATCCGGCACTGTGCCCGGCAGGAATTCGGATACCACTGCGCCCTTGTCGCATATCTCGTCGTAAAGCTTCCGGTTTTCTTCGGGATATACCACGTCTACGCCGCTGCCCAATACCGCTATTGTAGGTATTTCCGCTTTTGACCTTTCCAGAGCCGCGATGGCCGCCACCTTGTCTATGCCGTATGCCATGCCGGATACTATGCATGCGCCACATTCCGCCAACTGTCCGGATATCATCTCGGCGGCCTTTCTACCGTAGTCCGAGCACCTTCTGGAGCCGATGACGGCTATGGGCAGCCTTATCTTATCCGGCAGGCGGCCTTTTACGAAAAGGGCCGCCGGCGCCGAATGTATCTCCCGCAAAAGCGCCGGGTAGTTCTTATCCTTAAACAGCACGACGGATATGTTCTGGTTATGGAGATACTCGAGGCACCTGTCGATGTAGCCTTCCTCTGCCTTCGCCTTCATGAGCGCGAGCATGCGTCCGTCCGCAGCCGTTTTTGAGGGTATATCTCCCCTTGCCGCCGCAAGGAACACATCGTATGCGCTGCCGTATTCTTCGATTAACTCATTGTGCCGCATGGGCCTCAGCCCTGCGGTGAAGGCCAACCACAGATTGTACCGCCTCATATCCTCCTTCACGCATTATTCCCCCCAGTATTTTTTATCCACCGTACGGTACTGTATAGCCTCGGCGATATGCTCGTATGTTATGTCGCCGCCGCCTGAAAGATCCGCTATTGTTCGCGCCACCTTCATTACTCTGTTATATGCTCTGGCGCTGAGGTTCAGCCGCTCGTAGGCCTGCCGCATGAGCCGCTGGCCGTTTTCGTCCGGTACGCAGTATTTTTTCACCAGCCGGGCGGAAAGCTGAGCGTTGCATATTATGCCGTCCTTTTTGTATCTTTCCCTCTGTATGCGCCTTGCCTCATCAACCCGTTCCCGAATAGCCGCAGAGCTTTCTCCCGGCTTATTTGAGGTGATGTCCGAATACCCCACCTCCGCCATCTCAACGTGCATATCCAGCCGGTCGAGCAGCGGCCCGGATATCCTGTTGCGGTATTTGGCTATTTCATAGGGCTTGCATCTGCACTCCTGCATACGGGAGCCATAATAGCCGCAGGGGCATGGGTTCATCGCGGCGATAAGCATAAAGTCCGCCGGATATGTTGCCTTGGCGCTGGCGCGGGTTATGGTAACGACGCCGTCCTCAAGGGGCTGCCGCAGCGACTCCAGCACGTCCTTGCTGAACTCCGGAAACTCGTCCAGAAACAGAACGCCGTAATGGGCGAGGCTTATTTCTCCCGGCATCGCCTTCTGCCCGCCGCCCACAAGAGCTGCGGTGGAGGCCGAATGGTGCGGCGACCTGAAGGGCCGCTCCGAGGCTATTCCCTCACCGGCCTCCATAATGCCGGTTATGGACTGTATCTTTGTTATCTCAAGAGCTTCATTGAATGTAAGCTCCGGCAGTATGGAGGGCATGCTCTTTGCGAGCATGGTCTTGCCTGAACCCGGCGTGCCCACCAGCAGCATATTGTGTCCGCCGGCTGCGGCTATCTCAGCCGCCCGCTTTGCGCCGTACTGGCCCTTTATGTCCTCAAAGTCGTTATGGTAGCTTATGCGCTTTGGGCTCCACTGCTTCTTTTCCCACGGTACGGCACTTCCCTTGGAGTTGATTATATCGACTGCTTCTTTGAGGCTTGCCGCTCCGTATGCGGTAACAGACGAAATATAGCTCGTCTCCGGGGCGTTGGCACTGGGCACCACGAAGGTATCATAGCCCTGGGCGCTGGCGCTTATCACCATGGGCAAAAGGCCGTGTATACCCCGTATGCTGCCATCCAGGGCCAGCTCGCCCAGATAGATGTTCTGGCTGTCCTTCTGCTCCTTGGCAATCTCAAGTTCGGCGTTGATCTCGTTGGCCAGCTTGCCGAACACGCCCAGACGCTTGCCGTTGCAGTACACGGCGGCACTGATGCCGGGGTGCAGCCATGCGGCGGTCTCACGCTGATAGTCGAAGGTCAGGCCAAAGCCGGCTGCCAGTGCTTCCAGTGCGCCCTTGACGGTGAAGAAGTCCTCCTCGGGACCGAAAGCGCCGAAGCAGAGGGTCTGCCGCTCGTGGGGATGCTCATTGATGGGTAGTTCCTTGGCCAGATAGACCGGTGCCATCTCAAACAGGCGACCCTCAGCGTTGCCCTTTTTCAGGTTGTCCACGATGACGTTCAGCATGGAGGGGGTCAGCAGGGTGCGCATGATGGACAGATTCTCACTAATGGGGTTCAGGATGCGGATGGCTTTGCGGGCTTCGTCCTCGGCGGGGATATGCAGCATATCCAGCTCAGCGTTGGAGTAGAAAGCCAGCGTGGAGGCCTCGTAGAAGCCCTGTGCAGCCAGCAGACGCTTGGTCTTGAGCTGCTGCTTCTGGTCGTAGTTCAGGCCGCCGTTGGTGACAGAGGCAGTGTTCAGGAAGGTGGGCACGATATGGTCGTAGCCGTACTCACGGATGACCTCCTCGGCCAGATCCGGGAAGCTTTCCACGTCATCGCGGTACAGGGGTGCGGACACATCCCAGCTACCGTCGGCCTGCACATCCACGGTGAACTCCAGACGCTGCAGGATGTCGATCATGGTCTGGTCGGGCACGGTGATGCCCAGCACGCCGCAGATCTTTGCCGGGGTGGTGACGATGTGCTTGCGCTCCAGCGGGCGGCCATCGGTCAGGTCGTATTCCAGCGTGGTGATATCACCGCAATCCAACTGCTGGATCAGGTGCAGAGCGCGTGCCAGACCCAGCTGCGGAGAATAACGGTCCACACCCTTTTCGTAGCGGGCAGAGGAATCGCTGTTCTGGCCCAGTGCACGGCTGGTCTTACGCACGCAGTCGCGGGCAAAGGTAGCGCACTCGAACAGCAGACTGGTGGTGTTATCGTCCATGCCGGAGTTTGCGCCGCCCATGATACCGGCCAGTGCTACCGGCTTTTCGGCATCGCAGATGACCAGATTATTGGGGTTCAGAGTGAACTCCTTCTCGTCCAGCGTAACGATCTTTTCGCCCTCGTGGGCGCGGCGCACATCAATGGTGCGGCCGGCGACCTTGTTCAGGTCAAAGGCGTGCATGGGCTGACCCATCTCCAGCAGGGTATGGTTGGTGATATCCACCACGTTGCTGATGGAGCGCAGGCCGCACAGTGCCAGATGGCGCTTCATCCAACGGGGAGACTCACCCATGCGGATGTTGCGGACATAGTGTGCCATGTAGCGGGGGCAGAGGTCCGGAGCCTCCACCTTCACGCTGATCGGCTCGGCCGACAAGGATACCGGCAACCGGGAGCTGAACCAGCGTCTGAGCGAGCAGCGGATGGAGTATGTCTACGACCTGTTGAAAAACAAGTACGGCGTCGCTCCGGAGCGTCTGGTCAGGAAGGCCGAGGGTGATACGAACAACCGGTTCGCCGAGCCGGAACTGAACCGCGCCGTCATTGTGGAATAATTCAGCCGAATCATATACAAACGTCACATTCAACGAAAAAGAAGCCATGAATAAATTGTTAATGCCTTATGAGGCACCGGAGCTGTTTCTGATCTCCGTCCGCGTCGAAAAGGGGTTTGCTGTAAGCAGCGACATCGAGCCGGGAGAAGGCGGCGGTGAGCTGGGATACGACGAAACCTACTGATGAGATCGGATACCCGAAAACCAACATTCAAAACAGAGAATGCACGATGAAAAAATTATTGATTATAGCGACTCTTGCCGCAGTCGGCATGGGTGCATGCAGCAAGGACGACGGCGTTTCCGCTCCGGAGGACTTGCGGAAATATGTTCAGGTGACCATCCCCGAGAACGCGGCTTCCGGCGAAACCCGCACATCGGTTGACGGCACGACGACCTCCTGGGTCGCAGGCGACAGGGTCGCCGTATCTCTCTACAACGGTTCCACGACGGAGGTCTGCGAATTCACGGCCGACAGGACGGGCGCGACCACGACCTTCTCGGGCAGCGTGCCCGTCGGCAGCTACACGTGCGCCGCAGCCCACTATCCCTTCTGCGCCGCCACGTTCGACGCTGTAAACAAGACCTTCACGCATACGTGGGGCGATGCTTACTGCTCGACGGATCTGGCCGCCTACGACTTTATGTTCTCGACCGTGTACGAGACCCCGTTCGTGGTCGACGAGACAACGACTGTCCTGCCCATTGCGCTGACTTTCAGACCGCTGATGGCCCGTATCGGGATGAAGCTCGCTCTGGGCGCCAACGAGACCCCGAAATACGTCACCTTCACCACCGACGACAACGTGCTGCCGACGGCCGGTACGGTCAATGCCGACGGAACTTTCTCCGCTTCGGCCCTGACCAACTCGCTCACCGTGGAGACCGACCGGAAGGAGTTCACCGTGGGCCTGCTGCCCGTCGGCGTCGCTTCGAAAATGAGCGTACATGTTACGACCACCGACGGCATGACCTATTCGGACAAATCGTTCCAGCTGGCCGGTCTGAAGCGCAATACCCACTATACGATGAATGTTCCCTGCCGAACGAAACGCTTTATGCTTACGGTTCCCGATGGCGTAAACTCGAAGTACGGTACGGGCACCTATGGGGATAACGGATTCTTCCAGGTAGAACCGCAGTATGATCCGGAAAGTATTTTTGATGGCTGGCATTTCCTCCGCTCCGAGATCAAGAGCGACAAGGACGCTGCCGACGGTGACGTACTCAAGAACAGAAATCGTATCCAGTTGCAGGCTGTCAGCCTCGGCACCAACAGGGCGCAGAACGGTGCGTTTGTAACGCCTCCGATTCAGTGCGACGGAACCAAGACCGTGACGGTGTCTTTTACGGCGGCCACCAATAAGTTAACTGTTGGCTCGGTTCAATACCGAATCGGCGTGACAAACAATGGCGCTGATATTTCGGAGAACTTCCTCCGGAGTTTTGACAATATTCAGTCGAGCCTGGAGGGAGAGTGCCCGTGGAAACACAGCGGTTCCGTATCCCGGACCCATACCTTTACGGTCACCAACGGTCAGCGGATTATGATGAAGGTTTACTCCAGCGGCGGCGGTACCCCTTGTCATTTGGAACTCGCCGACTTTACCTATACGGTCGAATAGATCTCGGCACGGCAAAATACATACGATCGGGACGGATGCAACAGCCGTCCCGATTTATATATAACCATATCCAAGTATGAAAGCAGTTTATACAAAACCGGAACTGGAGGTCTTCGCAGTTGCGGTGGAAGCCGGGTTTGCAATCTCGCAGCCCGACGGGGGGGGAGTTGGGTCCGACTTCGGAGGACTATTCGGATAACGGGGATTTAACTTATTGAAAATCAAAAAATATGAAATACAGTTCTGTTTTCCGCTTGTCGCTGCTGGCGCTTCTGCTGGCGGGATGCGGGAAGGACGATGCCGGAACGACGGCATGGACCCGCCCCGAAGAACCGGCAGCGGCGGGGAACCCCGTCGTTTGCCGCCTTTCGATCGACGACGGCGACGAGTCGCCGGAGGCTGAAACCCGTACGGCATACGGCCCGCTGACGAACGGCTCCTGGCCGATCTACTGGCGCAGCGGCGATCGGGTGGAGGTCATCTCTCCGCAGACGACTCCGCAGCGGGCGACGGTCGAGGTCCGCGTCTCCGGGGCGACCGAAAGCGAGGCCGATTTGAGCGATACCGGGATGGTCTGGGGCGAAGGGCTGCACGACTTTTACGCCTTCTATCCCTCCGGGGCGATCCGGGCCAATGCCGGTTCGATCGTCGTGGCGGCGGTCCCTGCCGTCCAGACTTGCAACAACGGGGAGTGCAACATGCAGTATGCCTGCATGTCGGCCTGCGCCGAGGATGTGGCCCAAGGCGAGGTGGTGTCGTTTGCATTCCGTCCGCTGATGACCACGGTAGCCGTGTCGGTGGGATTTTCCGAGACGGTCGAGGTGCAGAAACTCGTCCTTTCGAGCGCGAACGACGCCGTGGCCGGACAGTTTACCCACGACATCGCCGCCAACGTCAGCACGGTCGATCCCGACAGGCGTTCCAACGTGCTGGCGCTCCATCTGACGACGGGCGATGCGCCCTATATCCGGATCAATGCCGGCTCGAAAATCGTGGTGACGGCCTTTATGCTGCCGCAGGACATCCGCGGCCTGACGCTGACGGCCGTTACGACCCAAGGGCGGACTTACAGCTACACCACGCCGGCGACGCTCCGGGCCGGACACCGCTATTCGTTCTCGGTCGGCGACATGCCGGCCCAGGCCCAGCACATTGCCTCGGACCGGTCCGACTGGATGAAATACCTGCCCGATAACGCTTTCCTCTCGCAGATCTCCATTCCCGGATCGCACGACGCCTGCGCGATCTACGGCTCGCATTACGAATATAAGAGCGGTATGCCGCATGAGAGATACCATTTCAAATGGCTGCTTTCCTGGTTAGGCAACACCAACACAACGAAAGTCACCAAGGCGCAGGAACTTTCCATCGAGGAGCAGCTGGCGGCGGGCGTCCGCATGTTCGACCTGCGTCCCTGCGCGTCTTCGGCTTCCGTAAAGGACCTTCCGATTCATCACGGCATCTCCGTGCTGGGCGATCCGGCCCGCGGCGGTTATACGCCGGGCGCGTCCGGTCGGCAGGAGCTGTCGCCCTTCCTGCTTTCGCAGGTGCTCGACCGCTTCGTGCGTTTCCTGGAGGAGCATCCGGGCGAGACGCTGCTCGTGCATATGAAATATGAGAACACCTCCACCAACGCCAATAAAAGAGGGTGGAACAAGAGTGTCGTGAGCTACATCAAGTCCCGTTGCAACGGCCGTATCGCCGACTTCACGCCGCGGATGACGCTCGCCGACGCCCGGGGCAAGATCCTGTTCGTCATCCGCGAAGATTATAAATCGGACAATGGCGGGGAGTATCTCGGGGCCTATCTGAACTGGACGAACGATAAGGTGGTCTTCGAGACCTCGCTCCACGGCAACACCGGCGAGGCGGCTCCGATCAAGGTCAACGACCTCTACAACATCAAGAACGGGGCTTCGGACGGCGTGAGCAAGTATGCGGCCATCGACGAGTGCATCGCCTACACCTACAATGCGACGGACGTCGCGCGCTGGTGTATGAACTACGTGAGCTGCTATGACAGAGACCATTGCAGCGTGACGGGGCTTGGCATCCTCGGGGCTTTGGGCGACTATGACTATTGCGCCAACCGCTACAACCGCTATACGGCGGACAAGCTGAACCGGCCCGATTTCCGCGGAAACGCCGGCATCGTGCTGATGGATTTCGCGGGGGCTTCGAACGCCACGATGACCTACGGCCAGACCTATTCGAACATGGCGGTTTACGGCGACGACCTGGTGGAGGCCGTCATCGGCGCCAACAACAAGTGGGACCTGCGCCGCAACGAATAGGCGGTGTCTGCCGCAAAAAAAAGAAGCGTCCGGTTGGCCGGGCGCTTTTTTTGCGTGTGTGCGGCGTGTCAGCAGTCGGTGAAGAGGTTGAGCTGGTGCAGCAGCGTGAAGGCGAAGAAGCACCCGATGATCAGGCACATCACCGCGAGCAGCGCGTTGAGCACCCGCGGCGAGGGTTTCGTGGGCCGCCCGGCGTTGTCGCGGATGTATTCGCGGAAGAAGAGGTACAGCGCCGGGACGATGCTGCATGCCAGCAGGTAATCCTCCGGAATGCCGAAGAAGTAGACCTTCGAAAGTCCGATCAGCGCCCAGTGGCAGAGGAACATCGCCAGCACGATGTTGACTCTCTCCGAAAAGGCCAGCATCAGCCCGATCGTGAAGACCGCCACCGAGCAGGGCATCACCGGCGAGGTGATCATCGGGAAGGTGCGGCCCAGCAGGAGCGAGAACAGCGGGTAGACGAGCGGCATGGCGAACAGCAGCGCGGCGAACGCCTTGTGGTTGCCCGTGCGTTGCAGCGAGGCGTGCCCGACCGCCAGGTCGTAGACCCAGATGCACCCCATGATGGCCCAGAACAGCGCCAGCAGGTCGTGGTGTTCGCGCGGCTCGCAGCAGACGAGGTAATAGACCCCGGCGATCCAGAAGTTCAGGAGCGCCATGAACACCTTCATCGCGATCCGCACGGCGGGCGAGGGGCGGAAGTAGAGCAGCAGGGTCAGGACGACGGCCGCCAGCGTCAGCGCGAGCTGTGCGGGCCATGTCGCGGCGTTGTAGGAAGCGATGGTATTCCAGAAAGTCTCCATGCGGAAGGTTTATTTCACGTTTTTTCTGCGCCGCGTGAGCGAGAACGCCCGGCGGTTGAAGACGAAGATCGGCAGCGTGGCTCCGGCGGCCAGCAGGGCGATGACGCTCAACGACACGGTGGCGTTGAGGAAGAACAGCTGCATGTACTGCATGCCCTGCCCCGGGTCGTTGAGCGACTGGAGGAACATGATGAGCGAGAAGACCGTCTTGTAGGCGTAGATGCCCGGAACCATCGGCAGCAGCGCCGGGATGTAAAGCGCCGTCATCGGGCAGCGGATGGCCTTGCCCAGCCAGAGGCTTCCGAAGCCGATGGCCGTTGCGGCGCAGAGCGACGCCGTGGCGATGTCCATGCCGGCGCAGTTCATCAGGCAGAACCGCAGGGCGTGTCCCACGGTGGCCAGCAGGGCGATGCGCGGGAAGGCGCGCATCGGGGGATCGGAGACGGCGCCGAAGCCGACGGCCGCCACGGCCGCGAAAAACCCGTCGAGAAAAATGTCCGCAGCGATCATAGCAGGCTGTTTTTAACCATTAGCAAAGTCGCCGAAAGCCCGATGGCGATGCAGATGATCAGCAGCAGGGCGTTGATCAGCCGGCTGAATCCGATCAGGATGTGGCCTTCGACGATGTCGATCACGCCGTTGATCAGCGGCACGCCCGGCACGAGGTACAGTACGCTCGTGGCGAGGGCCGTCTCCGCCGTGCAGTCGAAGCGCAGGGCCGCCGAGGCGCACAGCGAGGCCATGAAGGCCGAGATGATGAAGATCAGGAAGTGGTTGACGCCGTGCGCCTGCATCCGCTGCCGGGCGGCGAAGCCCACGAGCGTGGCGGTGAAGACGATGCCCGCGGCCGTCCAGTCGCCGCCGAAAAGACGGCAGAACGAGGCGTTGGCCAGTCCGACGGTCACCAGCACGAAGATCGGGTCGATGCGCGGTTTGTCGATCAGCTCCCCGTAGCGCCGGCGGATTTCGTCCAGGGGGAGCCGGTCGTCGAGGGCGTCCCAGCTCAGGGCGCTCAGGTCGGAGTTGCGTTCGAAACTGATCGGCAGGGCGGGAATCTTCACCACGCGGGTGACGGCTTCGCCCGTCGCGTCGTCGCGGACCGTGAGGATCGTGCTTTTCTGGAAACTCGACAGCTGAATGTCGACTCCCTGCGACTGTCCGATACGCTGCGAATTGCGGATCACACGCGAGGTGTGGACGCCGGATGCGAGCAGGTAGGTCGCGTAGTCCGCAATGAAATCGAGGATTTCGGTCAGTTCTTGTCTGGTTTTCATAACGGCTGCAAAAATAGTTCATTTCCTCCAAACGGCCCGTCTCCGGGTCTGAAAAATTTGCCCGGCGCGTGATTTTGCGGCCGGCCTGCGCCGCTGTCCGCCCCCCCCCTCGCTGCGGGGCTGCCGGATGGTTTCGGGGACAAAGCGGGGCTTTTTTAGGCGGAACGGATAAATTTTTCTACCTTTGCTTCCCGGTATGGAAGCATCTTTCAAAAAGTCATACGCCTCGCTGGGGGCCGACAGGCTGGTCCTTCTGTGGCTCGGGG
>OHLF01000445.1_pt1 | contig 13170 bp, 17 predicted proteins | sample 1569001 | NCBI WGS metagenome assembly OHLF01 (sample SAMEA3879541, study PRJEB24766) | human gut metagenome | biome: human-associated habitat; feature: feces | place: USA | collected 1985/1987
TGGGTATCACTTCCCATTCTTCGGGCAGCTTAGAGGGGCGTTTCTTGCTTTTCATATTGGCGGCAATCCGTTTGTAGCCTACAAGATTTCCCGCATATATCGGGCTTCTTAAAATGCTCCTCACGCTGTTCCCACTCCAAATATAGCGTTTGTCCTCGTTCCCCTCAAAATGACGTTCAAAGCCTGTTTCGCCACGCTCCGCCGCATAAGCGGCAGGGCGTAGGATATGCTGTTTATTAAGATGTCTGCAAATTTTGGCAACTCCATTCCCTTTTAATGCAAGGTCGAATATCTCTTTTACAACATGTGCCACTTTATCATCTATCAGCAGATGGTTGTGGTCGGCAGGGTCTTTGATATAGCCATAAGGGGCGGTAGTTCCCATGAATTTCCCCTGTTGAAACCTCGCCCGATATGCCGATTTTATCTTAACAGATATGTCAGCGGCATACATTTCGTTTAAAATGTTGCGGAAAGGCGTGATGTCCATAGCAGATTTATTCAAGGTATCTACGCCGTCATTGACCGCTATATACCTCACGTTATGCTCTGGGAAGAAAACTTCCAGATATAACCCACAATCAAGATAGTTTCTCCCCAGACGGGATAAATCTTTCGTAATCACGCAGTTTATCAGACCGCTTTCAATGTCTTTTATCATATTCTGGAAACTTGGTCTTTGGAAATTTGTACCAGAATAACCATCGTCCACATACGTTTTTGCTATGTGCCATCCCTGCTTTTTCACATAATCCGTGAGGATGGATTTCTGTGTCGCAATGCTCGCACTCTCGTTATCCGTGCCATCGTCCTTTGATAAGCGGCAGTAAATGCCGACTTCATAAATCTTGTTCTCCGTTCTTATTCCTGCCATACTGTAAAACCTCCGTATCTGTCCTATCTGTTTTCATGTCCCATTGCGTACATTCTAAGCGGACAGCCCCTCATTGTCGAAGGTGTCGCCCTCGGCAATCTTCTTCCGAATATCCTCGGAGATAATCGGGACAAACGCTTCTGCAACGGTCTGTGTGCCGATATATTCTCGACTGATAATCATTTGTACTTGCCCTTTTGGCACAATACGCTTTCTTCTTCCAGTTGTTTTCCTATCCTCGCCCATACTTAAATCTTCCTTTCCAGACAGGGCAGGAGAACGTCTGGAAACGCCCCGCCCTGTCAATCAGATACCATCAATCCCCGCTGTTTACTTCTTTCTGTAATGCTTCAAGGAGTGCCGCTGCTTCATCAGCGTTCAACGTGATACCCTTTCCGCACTTCTCACGGTTCGGGGAAAAGCTGCGGATGTCATATTTCGGCTCTCTCCCGTTCCATGAAATAAGATTGATTTCCTTTGTGTAGCCGCTGTCACTCGCAGACAATACGGCGATTTCCTTTACAATCTCATACTGGATTTCTTTCATTCCTTACCTCATTCTCCTTAAAATTCTGTCTTTCTTCTGTTCCAAATTCCTGCATTTACTTCCCGAAAAAAGAAGGTTAGCGGCTGTCCCTGCTCCGTTTTCTCTGCAACTCACGTTCCAGAAGTCGGATGATGGTTTCCTCCATCTGCTTCGGCGTTGTGTTCTTCGGAAAGTATTTTTTCAGCTTGCTTGTGTTGATTTTCAAGGTTTCTTTCTGGTTTCCCTTTTCCTCCGTCATAATGGAAAATATCATATCCATGTCAAGCTGCCCGCTCTGGCTCATGCTTTTCATCCGCTGTGCCTGTGAGAGTGAGGGCGTTGCTTCTTCGCTCTCCATCGTGGCAAAGAGGTTTTCCTGCTCGTCTTTCTTCAAGAAGGACAGTTCCACCGCAGGCGTGAGGGCGATTTTCCCCTCGTCCACCATCTGCAAAATCGGCGGTATCAGTTCCGTCAGGCGGATAAAACGCTGCACGGTCATCCTGCCCACGCCGAAGCCCTGTGCCACCTTGTCGTCCGTCCGCAACTTCGTCACAACTTGTGACGAGGTTAAGTCTGTGCGGAAACCCTGCCGCTTCATGGCTTCGGATTTCATCTTGTAAGCAAACGCCCGCTCCGATGGCAGGATATTCTCACGCTGCAAATTGCTGTCTACAAGGGTGATGATGGCTCGGTCACGGTCTAAGGGCAGGACAAACGCAGGCACGGTATTTATCCCTGCAAGTTCAGAAGCACGGACACGCCGCTGTCCTGCAATCACTTCATAACCGTCCCCGTCCTCTTTCGGGCGTGTGATTATCGGCGTGACAATGCCAAATTCCTTGATGCTTTCCGCTAACTCTGACAGCGTTTCATCCTCTGCCACATGAAACGGATTGTCGGGAAACGGGTACAAGTCTTTGGTCTTTAACACCTTAAAATCCTGTTTCTTCATTCACATATCTACCTTTCTTTCGCTCTGCTTCTATGATTTTTCTGCAATTCTTCCAACACTTCGGGCGGTATTTTTGACAGCAGCCGCCCCATCTGCTCGTTGGTTCTCTGCAATTCAAATATCTTCTGATTCGCTTTCTGCACCTTTAGTTCCTGCTCGTACTTTTCATCACGCATACGCCCCGCATAGTCTGATTCCTGCCCAATTCTCTCTTTCAAACTGTCGATATACGCCTGCTGTTTCCCGATTTCCTTAGAGAATTTCTCCACGTCTGGCAGCCATGCAGAGAGTAAATCTAACGCTTTATCCCTTTTCTTCCCTGCGTTAAAGGCGTTGATGTCGGATAGGGCAGACACGATTTCTTCATACTGTTTATCAAGCCTGCCGCCTAATTTATAGAGCCATGTGGGGACGTGTTTCCGCTTGGTTTCCATTGAGGACTGCCCCCGTTCAAGCTGATTCCACCGTGAGGACATCCGCTCATGGTAGGCGGTCTGCCACTCGGATAATGATTTCTGGTTGCCTAAGATAGCTTTCGCTGACAGCTTATTGTCTGGCGTAATCGGCACAAAGCAGAGGTGCATATGGGGCGTTCTCTCGTCCATATGGACGACAGCGGAGAGGATATTCTGCTTTCCAACACGCTCCGAAATGAAGTCAAGAGCCGTCTGGAAATACGCTTTTTGTTCTTCGGGCGGTAACTGGTTCATAAATTCTGGTGAAGCCGTGATGAGCGTTTCCACCATCATCACGCTGTCTTTCCTTGTCCTGCACCCCGCTTCGGCTACCATGCGGTTAATCTCTTTCTTGTAGGTGTACTTTGGTGGTGCTATGAGATGGTAATTGTTTTTAGAGCGTTCCATATCTATATCTGGGTTGCTTTTGTAGGCTTCTTTCTTCCGCTCGTTGTGGCGTTCACAAGCCGCAACGCCGCCCGCTTTGCGTTTCTGGAAACGCAGGATTGCATAGGGCATAATCCATCATCTTCCTTTCTTCGGCGGGTAACTGCCCTTTGGGTGACAGCGGTGACGGTGGTGACGGCAGTTTTGGGATGCCCCCTGCCGATTGCCGTAACTGTCACCCTTATCCCCTGCATGACGGTCATGACGATGGTGACGGTGTTTTTGGGATACTCCCTCGCAAGAGCTGTAACCGTCATGCCGCCGTTCTTTTATCCGAAGCCGCAAGGCGTAGGATAGCAGGGCGTAAGACCTGCCATAAGGGAGTCCAGAGGGAACGTCTGGCACACGACTTTGCAGGGCAAAGTGTAGTGTGTTACACCCTGTAAACGCAGTCGGAAAAATCGGAATGATTTTTCTGACCGCAGGGGTGGTTTTACACGACCGAAAAGGGCGAGTAAATCTCACGCCTGCATTTTGCGTTTACGGGGTGTTCTCCCGTAGGGATGACAGCGGCAGGGTATCCTAAAATCACTGTCACTGCCGTCACCGCTGTCACCCGCAGGGCAGAGCCGCCAACTTTACATGGCTTTAAGCGTCAATGACAGTAACAGGGGGGTATCCCAATATCGCCGTCACCACCGTCACCGCTGTCACCCGCCCTCCTTGCAAGGGCAATCCGCCTGCCGTCTTTCCTGCGGCTGTACTGGTAGCAGATACGGTTCTCGCTTAAAAATGTGGTGCGGTATTCATTCAGCCATTTCGTAATCACCGTGGGTATGGTTTCCGTTTCCCCCATAGCGGCTAACAGTTCCGTTGCCGTGCCTATCCATTCTTCCTTATCCCTCATAAAATCCACCAACCGAAAAAGGACATCTGGTATCGTTTCTTTCGCAAGCTGCTCCTGCGTTTTCCGCTCCACAAGCTCCCAACGGCAATCACGGAAACGCAGCGTGTATTCCTGATAAGGCGTGTCCCTGCCCGTCACATACAGCTTGGCGGTGTCAGACGCACGTTTCTCCTTTTCCAGAACAAAGGTAGCGTCCGCACTCCCCGTTAAGCCTGTCGTCCCAGACACCTTGTTGAACACATCGCTGTCATTCTGCTTTCGGATGTGGTGTACGACAATGACCGCCAGAGAGTGCCTGTCGGCAAAATCTTTGATTAGGGAGATGTCCCCATAGTCGCTTGCATAGGCGTTGTCTTTTGAAGCTGTACGGACTTTCTGCAAGGTATCAATGACAATGAGCCTGCTGTCTGGATAGTCTTTCAGATAATCCTCAAGCTGCACGATAAGACCGTCTGACAGCTTGCAGCTTGCCACGGCAAAATGAAGCCGCCCGCTCGCTTCGTCCGTCAAACGGAACAGCCTGTCCTGTATGCGGCAGAACGTGTCCTCAAGGCAGAGGTAAAGCACATCGCCCTCCATTGTCGTCATGTCCCATAAGGGGATTCCCTGCGACACGCATAAGCACAGCTTCAGCATGAGCCAGCTCTTGCCTATCTTCTGTGAGCCGCAGAACAGCGACAAGCCTGTGGGGATAAGGCTGTCCACCACAAAGGACGGCTTCTCAAGCGGCTCATAAAGGAGCGTTTCGGCGTTGACTGTCTGTAACTTCTGCATGGGTTTCCTCCTTTCGGGCAGTTATCTTGTTTTTGTTGCACATAGGCGTTGACCTCCTTAAAAATAGATTTACTCCCACGAAAAAAGTGAGAGTATGTAATACCGCCAATCCCACACAAATAAAAAACAGATTTCTTTTTCGGGCGGTGTCGGTCATGGTTGGAGATATTTCCTCATTTCCGCTTTTACTTTCTTCTTTGCAACAGCAACGGATTTCTGTATTGCAGAAGCGGTGCAATGCTCCATAGCGGCGATTTGGTAAAAATTGAACTCATACTCGTAGTAGAGCAGGAAACGTCGCCTTTGTATCTCTGGCAGTCTGTCAACCGCCTTACAGAGCAGTTCCGCCCGTTCTGCTTCAATCATTTGTTCCTCAATGCTCTTAGGCAGCTTTAACGCCCGCCTGTTCAGCGTTTCGTCCCATACTTCCGAAAACTCCCTGTGCCGCTCGTCCCATTGGAGAAGATTCCTGTTCCTGCGTTCCATCTGCCGAAATTCAAAGAATAACTGCTCGGATACTTCCAGTTCGTGGTGTTCCCCCTGCCCGTCCTTAAAACTGATAAAATACCTTATACCGCTTTCCGTGGATTCCTCCCGAAGCGTGTACGCCTTAGCTTTATATGCCATCCCGTTTTCCTCCTGCCAAAAATAAGCGGGGAGATTCCACTCCCCACCCAGTAGCCCGCAGAATAATGGGATGTATTAGACGCTTACAAAATTTTCCGAAGCTTCTTCCGCAGATGGTCTAACCTCGCATAGATGGCACCAGTCGTCAAATGCACAAGCGGGGCAATCTCCTTTGTGGAATACCCCTGCATTTTCAGCAGGACGATTTTCAAGGTACGCCCGTCCACCGTGACTAATACTTGATAGAGATTTTCGCTCTCAATCTCGTCCAGTAACTCCGCAACCGTACCCACCTCCGTCTGCCGCTCCCTGTCTGCCATGTCCTCAAGGTATTCCGCAACGTCATTCGTCCATCGGTAAAACCGCCTGTTGGAATTGAAGTCTGCCCTGTCCGCCATGCGTATCTGCTCAATGGTCGCTTCATCAACGCCGCACTCACGCAGCAGCTTTTCCTCCGCTTCTTTCCAGATACGCCATTTCCTGTCCTCCCGTCCGTGGTTGTATGCCATTCTTACTTCCTCCAATCAGAATTGATTGAGAGGGCAGAGAAAAGCCCCCTCATTTTCCCAAAGGAAAAAACAAGGGGGCTGAACGCCTTAAATTTTAATTTTCTATTATCTTTCTTAGTTTTCTTAGGATTCTGGCTTTGCGTTTGTTCACAACGCTCTGGGTTATGCCCAACCTCGCCCCGACTTCACGCTCGGAAAGTCCGTCAAAAAAGATTGCCTGTATCAACTCCTGCTCACTATCCGACAACAAAGGCAGGGCGGCTTTCAGCCTGTCCACCATAACAGCATTGACAACGGTTTCCGCAATGTCCGCCGCTTCATCAGCGATAAAGTCCAGAGGATTCCCCTCGCTGTCCGTAAATCCATCCAGAGAAAGCAGGCTGTTCTTCGTATCTAATTTTTTCAGATAACGCCACCGTTCCTTATCTCGGTAGAAGTCCGTGTATTGCTCCCTCACGACTTCAAGCAGACAGCCTTGAATGGGGATAAACAGCTTGTCCATATAGGTCTGGTCGGATTCCCTGCGGCGGCAGAAATCCGTATAGGACAGTTCCACATAGCCGCCGCTTTCTTTGATATATACTTTTCTTGGTGCGTATTTCACCGCTAATACCTCCCATCTGAATTTTTGAAATGTAAAAAATCCAGATGGAGAGGCGGAGAACGACACCGCATATCAGAAACAGCCCTACGGCACTTTCCAACAAAAATCGACAAAAGAAAAACCGCAAAGGCTCTGTGACCTTTACGGTTATAGGAAATAGTAATTCTATTGTATGGAGATTGTACTTCTACTTTCAAGGTGAGAAGTACCGTTGCACTGGCAGAAATTTTTTTAACTGGTTTCCTGCCGTTCTCTGATATGCTATGTATTGATAAATTTTGCTTCGTATGAGCAGATAGATAACTGCCCGAAAAAAGGACATAAAAAAATCCCTCCAAATTTAAAAACAAATTCAGAGGGTAATTTAGGGTATAACAAAATAACCCACCCGAATATCGTTTTTTTTATTTGGTGAGTTTGTTCTTTCAAATACGAAACAAAAAGAGCCGATGATTCGTGAATTGTTCCACAATTTCATCGGCTCTGCGTCTTAAGCGTCTGGCTCTTTGATGACAGTTATCTTCAAGTTGTCAACTTTAATCAATCTTTCTTGTCTGCATTTTGGACAATAAAGGGGATAATTCTCCAAAACAGTGTCCTTCCTAATTTTATTACGGGTTTTGCTCCCACAAACAGGACACAATATCCATTCGCATTTCATCATAATTAGTCTCTAATCCTTTCAAATCTCATTTTATATGACTTTTGCAAGCTGTTAAGCTAACTTGTGGAACATATGCCGAACCTTATCTATACGGCTATTCGGGCGGCGGGGTTGGCAAATAAATTTACCAATAGCTGGCTGGTATCCTTTTAACTCTGTCAAGCAGACTCCCTGCCCATTTGTGAAATAAGTTAAATCGTTCCTGTATTCTTGAATACATCTAGCAGGGATTTCTCCTTTCAGAATGACCTCGTCATTCTTTATCTGAGTACTTACAATATCTGCACAATACCTTGGAGCATCATGATACGCCCGTGAGAGATATTCCTGCGGTGCATAAATTTCAAAGTGGAGATATGGCTCTAATAGTTCTGTCCCTGCTTTTTTTAAAGCCTGCTCCAATACGATAGGGGAAAGCAGCCGAAAGTCTGCGGGGGTACTTACAGGACTATAATACAATCCATATTCAAAACAGATTTTACAGTCTGTCACTTTCCATCCATACAGCCCCTGCTCGCAGCCATAAAGAACCCCCTCCATAACCGCATTTTGGAACGATTGATTTAAATATCCAAGTGAAACTCTGCTTTCATACTGCACTCCGCTTCCAATAGGGAGCGGCTCTATGGACAACCCGACAGAAGCCCAGAAAGGATTTGGCGGGACTTCTATGTGGATGGTATATTCTGCTTTTCTAAGCGGTCTTTCCATATATATAACAGTAGGCTCTTTTATTTCTGCCTCCACATGATATTTTTCCTCAAGGATGGCACAAATGACTTCCATCTGCACATTCCCCAAAAAAGAAAGTATAATCTCATGCGTTGTAGTATCCACATAATATTTTAAAAGAGGGTCGCCATCTGAAATTTCTGTAAGTGCCCCAAGCAATATTTCCCGCTGTTCAGATTTCTTTACTGCAATCGTTGTTTGGAGCATAGGGAGAGGATTTTCAATAAATTTTCTCTGCGGCAACAGCATTTCGTTCCCCAAAATACTGTTTAGCTGCAAAACATCATTTGGTAAAATTACAATATCACCAGAGCAGGCTGTATCGGATGAATATAATTCACCGTTTGTCGGAACACACATCTCTGTGATTTTTATTTTCTCTTTTTCAGATATTCTAATAACATCCCTCAAATGCAATGTTCCGCTATATATACGCACATAAACAAAACGCCGCCTTTTCTCTGAATATTCAATCTTAAAAACCTGCCCGCATAGTTCAGATTGACCTTCAGGCGTTGATGAATAAAATTTACTGGCAATTACTTCTATAAGCTGCCGAATCCCCAGATTGTTTTTAGCGCTTCCGTGATAAACGGGAAATAACGTTCCGTTTTGGAATCTCCTGTTTTCTTCCTGTTCCAGTTCTGACATTTTAAACGGTTTCCCTGACATATATTTCTCTAATAGTTCATCGTTTCCCATAATTACCGCATCCCACTGTTCCATATCGTCATTGTCCGTTACATTTATATGGGGATGCTGCCCAACCTTTTGCTTCACTATAATTTCCGAAGAAAGCTTTGCTTTCATTTCCCGATATACCATTGGCAAATCAATCCCCTCTTGGTCAATTTTATTGATGAAAAAAATTGTCGGAATCTTCATTATCTGTAGTGCATGAAACAGTATACGGGTCTGTGCCTGTATGCCATCCTTTGCAGAAACTAATAATACTGCTCCGTCTAATACGGATAAAGAACGGTATACTTCCGCCAAAAAATCCATATGGCCTGGCGTATCTATAATGTTGACTTTTACATCCTCCCACTGAAAAGATGTCACTGCTGTCTGGATAGTGATTCCCCTTTGACGCTCCAAATTCATTGTATCTGTCCTTGTTGTGCCTTCATCTACGCTCCCTAGTTCTGCAATTGCACCACTGGTATACAATAAACTTTCCGTTAATGTTGTCTTTCCTGCGTCAACGTGAGCCAGAATGCCTAAGTTAATTATTTTCATGTGATTTTCCTCCTATCAACACCCAAAAAAGGGCATAAAAATACCCAGTGATAAATACTCCTATCACTGGGTAAATAACTCCAATAGCCCCAAAACACTTATATGTTTTCGGGCATATAAAATTACATGATAAAAGTATTCTTAAACTGGGTACAAAAAACTAAGCCCCATATTAAAAGTGAAACGGGACTGCTACTTTTTGTTCCCACTATCAAATTGACAGTTTATTTAAGAATACCTTGCCGCATATTTATTAACTCCTTGTATAATACTGAATCTAATTATATTCCTTAACCCTTTATTTGTCAAGCTGACAAACTAAAGCAGAAAAAGCGGCAGGATTTCCCCCTGCCACTAATCATCTGTTTATGCAAAAATAATTTCCTTTTCCACAATCTCCCTCGCACAAGCCCTTATGTTATTGAGGCATCCTGTCCATTCTAAGGCGTTTTCTGCCTTTAGCTGTTCCGTTATGCCCTGTGCCTGTTTCATACCCTCTATGAGCCTTTCAAAGCGTTCCTGTGCCTGTCTGTTGATGTCGGCAAGGTAGGCGTTTAGCCTGCCGCTTGTAAGAAGATTGGTGTATGTAACTTTACGGTACTGTTTTAGATAATCTAAATGCCGTTGCCCCCAGATGCCTATTGCCTGTTCTTCTTCGGCGGGTACAGTTAAGCACGGTATCAAATAATCCCCTTGCCTTTCGTATTTGCCGCCCAGTTCCTCAAATAATGATTTTGCCATTGTCTGTTACCTCCACATTCTTTTTTATTTTGAATGTCCGCAAAATCCGTCCTACATCAGTAGCACATACAACGGCATCAACCCTGTCATCATGCATGAGCTTTTTCAAAATCTGATACTGTGCTTTTGTATCACTTTTCACTTCATGCTGCCATTCCTGCGGAATGATTGGAAGGCTCTCATAGCTCCATTTCTTCCATGCTTCCTCATAGCTTTCCGGCTGTACCAGTTCTACCAGATGTCCCACGCACCATGATACCAGATAGTCATTGCCTTCCAAATAACCGTCCTTACGCTGTGTGGCACCAAGAACTGCCGCAATGCTCTGTGCCACGCTCGGCTTCTCTGCAATTACAAGCTCCATCTCTATTCCTCCCCGTTTTCTTCATCATTATCGTTGTCACTGTTATCTTCACTGTCATTCTCGCCTGTGTCCTCTGATTCCGTATCATCGCCACCATTTAAGAATGCTTCGTCTGAATCCTGCTCGGCTTCGTCCTCATAATCATAGTCCTCGTCAAGCTCGTCCTCATCTTCATCCTCATCAATGAAGTTTTCCTTTTTCTTCTTAGACTTCACAACATATACCACTCCGATCACAGCTACCGCAGCAATGCCTATTAAAATATATGTAAAGCCGGAACCATCTGCTTTTGCGGTATCCTCTTTCGGCTCACTTGTATCTTCCGTGCTATCTTCGGTACTGCCCTCAACACTTTCCGTTCCCTGTTTTTTCTCTCCTGTGGTATCTGCATTATTATTTGACAATGCACTGTCTTTGGTAGGAATTGCAGATTCCAATGCTGCTGAATTTTTCGGAAGTGTCTCGCTGTTATCCGTTGTGGTATTTAACAGGTCATTTTCACTGACTTCGGTAAGGAAATATACCTTTTCATCTTCCCCGTCACGATCAATCACCAGATAAAATACCTTTTCTGATGCAGTCTGGATTGTATAAAATTCCTTGCCTTTTTCAGAAGTCTGGCTGTCACTGCTCTGGTCGGTATCCTTAGAAGTATCTCCCGTACTCGGGGACTGCTTGGCTGATGTTCCTGTACTGCTTGAAGTTGTTCCACTGCCTGTTTGGGAAACAGTATTTCCATTGCTGTCTGTCTTGGTATGGTCTGTAACCTGTGCGGTTGCAGAGCTAGGCTTGGTTGCTGACGCATCCACCGGGAGCTGCTGTGCCGGATCTTTTTCATTGCTGTCCTTGTTTTCCGGATCGGTGTAATACGGATTGGCTGTTTTATAGATTTCTGAGGTATTTCCTGCATTATCCATGGCTGAAATCGTGAAATACTGATATCCTGCATCAAACTGTTGCAGACGGATATTCAAAGCACCATTCGTATGGTCGGTAAACTCATAGCCATTGACATAGATTGCCTTGATACCGGAATCCGTATCATGTGCCTGAATACTCAATAGACCATCGCTGACTGCCGCATTTAAGGTAGGCTTCGTAAAATCAAAGCACTTGATATAGCGATTTTTCTCATAGGTCTTGCCCTTCTGGTCTGTGACCTGCACATAAATAGTGCTGTTTTCGGAAATCTCTATGTACATATCCTCGGTAATATCTGTCCAGCTTCCATTCTGCCCGACTTTCGCCTTTACTGTCTGAACGGTAAAATTACCGGAAACTATCGTATCTTCTACTTTGACTATCACCTTAGTGGTATCGTTATGCCACCCAGAAGGTGTATTGATTGTGATTTTTACGCTCGGATTGATATAGGTACATTCCTTATAGTTCTTTGCACACACCTCACAATCTTCATCCACCGCATACTGGCTGCACTTTTCTTTGCAGGTGCATTTTGCGGCAGGCTGTGTTTCTTCAGACGAATCTTCTGTTGTGCCTTCTGTGGAATTTTCCGTCTTTCCCTCTCCGGTATCTGTTCCTGAATTTTCTTCCCTGCCATTGCCGGGTGTAACTGTATTTTCTGCGTCACTTGCACTTTCCGTTTTCTGCTCGGCAGTATCCTCCGCATGAACCTCTATCGTATTTGTCCTGTTGGCAAAAAATGCCCCAATCGGCATACAAAAAAGTATTGCCGACAGCATAAGGGACACTACCGCCCTAGCCGATAATTTCCTGTTTTTCATTGATTGAAACCTCCTTTTCCTGTTCCCGTTTCTGTAATAAATTTCTGACTTCATCCTCACTGAGCTTGTTTAACATCTGCAAACGCTCCGATGAGATTTTATATTTTCGTATGATCTTCATGGCTTCGGCATCCTCCGCCATCTGTTTCTGTTCTGCAAGGTCTTTTTCCTTTGCCTGTAGCTGTGCTATCTGCTCTCTGACCTTTTTAAGCTGTGAATTGATTCGTTCTACTGACAAAAATAATTCCTCCCTTCGCTAATTCAATCTTCCAAAACCATAGAAATGGCTCTGCCAGTAAGAAGTATTGATTGATGTGTACTGAATTGGATCACCGCAATGCACCATCGTACCGTTTCCACAGTAGATACCAACGTGTGTAACCGGACGTCCTGCATTATAGGTTCCTGTAAAAAATATAATGTCCCCTGGCTTTGCATCTGCCGCTGATACCGGAGTACACTGGTCATAAATGCCCTGTGCTGTGGTTCTTGGCAGGTTATGTACGCCACTGTTTGAAAATACCCAGCATACAAAACCGGAACAGTCAAAACTAGCCGGAGCTGTGCCGCCAAAAGTATATGGCATTCCCAGATACCTGTTTGCTTCACGCATAAGCGTCTGTACGGTTACATCATCATAGGATTCCGGCGGTATCACATTGCTGGTTCCTCCTCCGGTGCCGCCCGTTGTTTCTCCATAAATGGTCTGTTCTCCTGCTTCAAAATAAAATAACGGGTTATAATATTCCCCGTTATACAGACATTCGATATGAAGGTGGCTTCCGGTACTGCTTCCTGTATTTCCGCTTTTGCCTATATTGTCACCTTTTTTTACACTCTGCCCTGCGGACACATTTAAGCTGTCCATGTGGGCATATTTTGTGGTATATCCCTTACTGTCCGTAATCACCACATAATTTCCATAATAGGAATCGTAAGTTGCTTCTGTTACCGTTCCATCATGTGCCGCATATACAAACGTTCCTGTCGGCACCGCTATATCCACGTGATGCTGTGATCAGCATCTGACGGACCAGTGTCTCCTCATATTCCGCCGCATAAGGATCTTT
>OHLF01000446.1_pt1 | contig 13166 bp, 8 predicted proteins | sample 1569001 | NCBI WGS metagenome assembly OHLF01 (sample SAMEA3879541, study PRJEB24766) | human gut metagenome | biome: human-associated habitat; feature: feces | place: USA | collected 1985/1987
GCCCGTTCTTGTGGCGGACGTGTATCGTCATTCCGAGATCGAGTCTATGGTTTGCGGGTAGGCGTACGTTGTTGCGTGACGAGTATAAATCCACGCCTTCCACTTCGTCGTCGTCTCCCCACCCTGGAGGTCCAGGCGACGGTGCGTCGGGAAACATTGTGCCCGGCACGTCGTAGTTGTAGGTCGAGAGGGTCATGCGGTTGCCGGTGGTGAATGTCCATCCGGCGTTGAACTCTATTTTTTCGTTGAGCTTGTAGGATGCGTTGATGTTGATTTTATGGCGGTTGTCGAATTTAGCTGGGAATTTCACTCCCTGGTTGAGGTCGTCGAATTTGCGCCAGTTCCACAGCAAGCCGTAGCCTATCGTTCCCGTGATTTTGCCTACTTCGCGAGTGACGCTCAGGTCCACACCGTAGGACCATCCTTTGCCCGATGTGAGTTTGTCCTCCCATGCGAGGTCGGGATTGAGCACGGAGACGCCCTCGCGGTACTCCAACAGGTTATCCATATCCTTATACCATCCTTCTACAGAGAAGTACATACTCCATGGCAGATTGCCATAAACGCCAATTGAATATAGGTCGCTTTGCAGAGGCTTGAATCTGGCGGAAACAGGTTGCCAAAGGTCGGTTGGCAGGTCGATGTAGTTTGTTGATACTTGCTGTACGTACTGGTGGATTCTCGCATACCCGGCCTTGACGCTGAAGTTGTCGCCCAAAGCGACTTTCAGCGACGCCCTCGGCTCAATGTCGGCAAACGTAGTGCCTTGCACCCTGTTGACCACGCCTCTGACGCCTACGCTGAAGGCAACTTTGTCGTTGAAATTAAGGGTGTTGTCGACGTGGGCTGCAACCTCGTTCGACGTGACGTGGGGACTGTTGTTGTCCTCGACAGTCTCGATGCCGTCGATGAGAAAACGGTTTACAAGCCCCGACGGCAGGTAGTTGTGGTTTGCGTAGTCAAGTCCGGCACGCAACGTGTAGACATTGCTGAAGTCGGCCATATAGCCCACCTTCGCACCGATGTCGGCGATTGAGTTTGACGTGTGGCTCTTGCTGTATTCGTAGGTTGATGGGTCGGTAGTGTCGGTTTGATATTCCCGTTCTTGCCGATAATTGGAGGAATATTTTGAATAGTAGACCGCGGCACTGAGCATACCGCGATTCAGTCTATAATCGTAGTTGCCAATCACGCCCCAATTTCCCCAAGCCAAACGGTTTGAGTTCTCGTCAAAGAAGTGCGTATCCGATTCTGTCGTAGAGCCGTAGCTTTTGGCATCAAATTCGCGAAGACCTAATTTAAGGCGGTCGTAGCCATAATATCCCACAATCTGGAGCGACATGTCACGATTGATTTTATGGTCGAGCCTCAAGTTCATGTCTGTGAAACTGTAACCAAGTATATGCTTTTTGCCATTCTTTTTGGTGATGGCGTTTACGATGGCAAGTGTAGGTGCCGACAGCAAGTCGATCCACGAGCGGCGCAGGCCGGCTGAAAATGCCGTGCGGTCTTTGATGATAGGCCCTGTCACGTAGACGTTGGCGTTGAGAAGCCCGACCGACACTTTCCCACCAAACTTGTTGAAGTCAGGCTCGCGCATTGCAATGTCGGTGATTGACGATATTCTGCCGCCATATCTTGCTGGAAACGATGCTTTGTAGAAGTCAACATGGCTCACCGTCTCAACGTTGAAAGAAGAGAAGATGCCTCCGAGGTGGCTTACGTGGTAGAGCGGTAGCCTTTGATAGAGGAATAGGTTTTGGTCGTTGTCGCCACCTCTGACATATAGCCCAGTGAAGCCCTCCATTCCTTGCGATACGCCAGGAAGAGTCTGTAAAGCCTTAACGATGTCAGGCTCGCCAAACATCACGGGCAGGTTGGCAATCATATTGCTGCTTAGGCTCACTCTGCCCATTTCCGGGGCTTTAAGATTTCGCTCGGCGCCATAGCCTCTCACCACGACCTCCTTCAGCCGGTTTACCGTCTTGAGAGTGTCGCTTTGCGCAGAGGCATTCTGTCCAAGCAAAATGGCGGGAGAAAATGTTACCCCTGCCATTATTAGTAATGTCTTTAAATTCATCGAGAAATCAGTTGGAGTTCTAACCCTTGAAATTCGTGACGGTCAAGAGGACTGCCAGTAAACTTTCCCAAGCAATCATAATACTCGGGATATATATTAATACATCCTCTCAATTTATCTACACTGGAAATTGCGGGTATGGTGAGGCGGTCTTTCTTACCTGGAAAACCTTTGATTATAACGTTGGTGACATAAATCGGATTTAAGTAGTGTTTCTTTAGATTGTCCGAGTAAAGGGTGTCATTGCCAACTTGGCGAGAGCTAATCGTAACAGAATTTACCGTGCGGGGTTCTCCATCTACTGTAAATGTCAGATTGTCGCCTGAGTATACACCATCGCGATAATTTGGGGTGTAGTCAGAGGTTAATTTCTTCATAGTTATATGTTTTTTTGTTAAAACCAGAATTAATGGAGATGTAACAAAAAGCGAAGGCTGCTCCTGGCGGGGCAGCCTTCGCTGTGTATTGACGTGAGTGTCAGAATGCTATTTTGCAATAATCTTGCCGATTGTGCGGTTGCCGTCGGCACCTGTAGCCACAACGATGAGCAGACCTTTTGCGTCGACGCTCAGACGGTCGGCACGAGCCGAGCCAACGAGCGCGCCCGTAGTGGAGTATGCGTCGATGCGTGCAGCGCCTTCAGCCGTCACAACACCGTCGGCGTAGCGGATAGCCAGCGCGTCGGCGTCAATGCTTCCAACCGAAGCGTCGCCAGTTACAATCACCTGGCAGGTTGCAGTCTGACCACCGAAAGCCACAGTGATGGTAGCCTTGCCCGGTTTCAACGCTGTCAGAGTGATTTCCGCATAGTTGTCCTCGATTTCAGGCTCGCTTACGCTTACGGTCTCAGGGTCGGACGAAGTGAACGTAATGCCGGTTATGTCGTCAGCGCCGAACACTTCAACTTCAAGGGTAACATATTTGTCGTCGACATCCATAAGGATTTCATGCGAGTCGAGCGATACGACGCACTCTGAATTCTGGAAGTAAAGTTTCGGAAGACCTTCAGTCTGTGCAACCCATGGAGAGGCAGCGTTTGCACCGAATTTGAATCCGATACCCGACAGGAATGCCTCGGTCAGCGCATCGGCGGTTACGGTTTCGCCATTGACAGTGGTGGCGCCGGAGGTCTCCGCCGCATCGACAAGAGGGAAGGCAGCATAGTTGCTTGCCAGCCCAGTCTCAGTCTTGCCAGCAGCCTCAGCATCGTCGGCTATGGTTGATCCGATGATGCGATGTGCGCCTTTGTGAGAGTTTTCAGCTTTGTCAAGGAAGATGAACGAGCAGTCATTTCCGGCAACGTTACCCGATATAATCACTTTGTTGGCATTAGCCCAGTCTGGTTCCAAATATCCGGCTATGGCACCGAGCGAAACGAGATTTGTCCACTGGTTCGGTTCCGATACTGAAAGCTCAGCGTTGTTCACATAGCAATTCGTAATCAAGCTGCGTCCTGCGCTTCCAACAATACCACCAACGGTGTTTTTTCCGCCTACCGAGCCGTTGTAGTAAGCGTTGGTGATGTTGCTCGTATTGGAGTCGGTGGTTCCGGCGATGCCTCCAACAGCGGAAAGACCACGGATTGTGCCATTGACAACGCTTGACGCATTGATTGTAGACGAAGTAGACAGGTTGCCGACAAGACCGCCCACATTGCTTGCTTGCTCAGCGTCAAGATAGAGCTTGTCGATGTCGGTCGACGTGATTGACGAGTAGAGCGAAGCCTCTCCCACGATTCCGCCAAAAGGAGCATCAACAGAGTTGCCGTAAATATCGGCGCCGTAGACGTGCACATTGTCGATAGCCACAGCCATAGCGCTACCCGCCAAAACCCCGGCATTGCGTGTTTTTGCCGAAACTGTGATAGACGGCTTGACAAAGGACAAGTTTTTCACCTCAGCGCGGTCGGTCTCGCCAGTTCCGATGATTTGTCCGAACAGACCGATATGCGCGGCACTGCTGACCGGTTCAAGGTTAAGCAGTTTGTGGTTTTTGCCATCGAAATGGCCAGAGAATGTAGCAATCGGCGACCACTCAACGTTCGACATATCGATGTCGTTCACGAGCTCGTAGTATGCCGACGGATTTTGAGCAATCATCATCAAGTCGCCCACGGTTGAAACCTTGTAAGGCGAAGCGGCTGTACCCTCGCCGCCTTTTTCAAACTTCTCGAACGGCAGGTTGTAGAAGTCGACCGAGGATGTTCCCTTAGCCTGGTTTGCGAAGCTGACAACCAAGCGGTTGTCGAGCACGTCGCATACGCTCATGTCGCCCTTCGTGTCGTCGCCCTTGAATTTTCGCAGCACCTCTCCATTTTCGTTTGCCACCCAAAGTTCGGTAGCGATGATACCCGTTTGCTGATTCTTGATTTTTGCAAGGAACAGGTATTCGTGCAGGTTGTCGGTGTTGAAAAGATAAGGATTCAGGACAGTGCCGTTTACAAGCGGAGTGAAGTTTTCGCCGTCCTGTCCGATGTTGAAACTAACAAAATGGTCGACCGAGCAGTCCTTGTTGAACCAGCCGATGCGCGAGATGACGTTTTTCTGCTCGTCGTAAAGACCGTTTCCGATGCCGAACACATATTGATATTCATCGCCCACAGGGTAGCGGTCGAAGTTGTCAGACAGCTGAGCGTCGCCCACCATGGCCGAGAATGTAGCCGCCACATCGCACGACGGGATGTTGACCATCTCGATAGCCTCCGACGAACCGCCGGTTATTATAAACCCATATTGCGACTCGTGGCCAGGGATGTCAGACAGTTTCTGCCACGACGACACCGCCTGGTTGATGACCGCAATCTTTTGCGAATCCTCGTTGTAGACCTCGAAAGTGTAGGTGTAATCATCGTTTGCAACAGTGTAGTTCTGGTTTGTCACGATGAAATTCATCTTGTCGTCGCCCGAGAACGTGCCCTTGCACATGTCGGAAGCATCGTCGGAGAATAGACCGAAAGAGCGCATACCGTAGAGCGCGCCCTGTTCGGCTGCGACAGGCACCGATAAGGTGTTTATCTGGTTGAACTTCTTGTCGTACACTTCAAGGATGAAATGGTTGTCGGACGTAGCGATAGGGTCGTCGACCGTTTCATCGACAAAGAACGGTTTCTCATAGTGAGAGAACACGAAATACGGGTTGCCGTCGATGTTGAACGAGTTGAAGTAGGAGCCGGCACTGTAGTTTAGCAGCGTTGACGGCACGCTGAGCGTCTTTTCGACAGTCGGAGCTTCGTTCCAACCGCAAGGCTGCATAACAGAAATCTGAGTTTTTGCCACCCCATCTTCTTCAACAGCCTTCACCAGCGCGATGCGCTGATAAGAGTTGAACCCCTCCGAATAGTCGACAAACAAAGCGTTGTCGGCGTCGTATGTGCGCACAATCTCGCCGTTCTGGTTGTAAACACGGAATTCGCCATACTGCTTGTAAGAAGCGTCGTAGCTATGGATGAACACCATCACCTCCCACGTCTTCTCATCGCGGTCGAAGAATTTTTTTGTCACCGACCCGAACGGCTCGATTACATTCACATTCTTGTCGTCTGGAATATCCACCTTGATAGTTGCCAACGTCTCGTTGTCGGCATTCATCACCGAGAATTCCGAGCCGGTGTATGTGTGGCGTTTCGGGTCGACAGAGAATTTCTGATAGTAAAACCACGATTTACCATCGGTTCCGGTGAGCAGTCCCCACCCCTCAGTGTTGCTGATGGCAGCGTCTGGCTCAGAGTTTGCCAGCGCCGCGCCCTTAGGCGAATTGCACACGCTTGACATTGTCAGTGCGCTCTGCTTTTTAGCGACAGCCGCAGAGAATGCGTCAGGCGAAGCCAATGCGCGGAACTTCTTGGCGGAAGCCATTCCCGTCGCGCCCGCTCCGGCGAGCATTGCCGCGAGAGTCAGATAGTAGATTTTTTTCATTTTCAGAATATTTTGGTGAATAATTTTTCGTAATCCCATCAAAGCGTTCTCCCAGTTGTGAATGACAAAAACGACACATAAATCGTTTTAATGCTGTCAAAAATGAAGCCTATTAACCGCAAAAGTATTATTTATTTCTATCAAAAGCAACTATTTTAGAGTATTTTAACAACCTCGAGCATTCCCGTCGTGTTTCCGGCGCGGGAATTTATGATATGCCAGACGGCAAGAAAGTTTGCAGTAAAAGCGAGTTTGTTTTGGAAAATTGCGGAAAAATGCCGAATATTGCAAATTGAATATGGAAAGTACAAGACAAGCAAAGATTGCACGACTGCTGCAAAAGGAATTGAGTGAATTGTTCCGTCGCCAGACCGCCGCTATGGGCGGAGTGTTGGTGTCGGTCAGTGGAGTTAGAGTGTCGCCCGACTTGAGCGTTGCCCGCGGATATCTGAGCATATTCCCTTCGGACAAGGCTCAGGACATCTTGGCGAATATCAATAAAAGTGCGAAAAGCATCCGTTATGAGCTGGCAAAGACGTTGCGCTATCAGTTGCGCAAGACCCCGGAGTTGTCGTTTTTCATCGATGACTCACTTGACTATATAGAGCATATCGACAACATCCTGAAACAAGACACCGCCCTTCACCGCAACGAAGGAGGCGAAGAAGAGGAATAATCGGAAATGAGACTGCTGCCGCTGAGAATAGCATTGCGCTACCTTGTGTCGAAGAAGTCGCACACGGCGGTCAGTGTGATATCCACCATTGCCGTGTGTGCCGTGGCAGTCACAGCACTGGCGATGATTTGTGTGTTGTCGGTGTTCAACGGCTTTCACCAGCTTGTCGACAGCAAGATGTCGAGCATGGAGCCGGCAGTCAAGGTTTCGGCAAAGCGGGGTGTGATAGTCGACGCATCGGCGTTGATAGGGAAGATACAGAAGGTTGAAGGCGTTGAAGTCGCCGTGCCGACGGTTACTGAGAGCGCACTCGTGATTTATGGCAACCGTCAGATACTGATAGTGCTTAAAGGCATCACCGACGACTATGACCGTCTGACAAATCTGAAAAAACTGATAAAGCCCGACGGCAGGTTTCTGCTGACTGACGGCAACAGCGACTATTGCATAATGAGCATCGGAGCCGCCTTGACGCTCGACGCCCGACCAGGGTTCGAGCCGATATGCTATATCTATGCTCCACGGCGTGTTGGGGCAGTCAATGTGGCGAATCCCGCCACAGCGTTCCAGCGCGTGCCCACATTTGTAAGCGGAGTGTTTGAGGTGCGCCAGGGAGCCTACGACCAGAATTATGTGTTCACGTCGCTTGCCGCAGCCCGAACGCTGCTCGACTATACCACCGAGGCGACAGCCATTGAGGTGGGTCTGCGTCAAGGCGCAGATGAAGGGACCGTCATGTCGGCTATAAGCAAAGCCGTAGGCGACGGCTACAAGGTTGAAAACCGGCTAATGCAGCACAGTCAGTCGCTGAAGATGATCAACGTTGAGAAATGGATTTCGCTGCTGTTGCTGTCGCTCATCCTTGTTGTTGCGTCGTTCAACGTCATCAGCACGCTCGCCATCCTCATACTTGAGAAAGACGAGAGCATCCGTACGCTTCACAGCCTTGGCGCCGACAACCGTATGGTGGAACAGATATTTGTGGCGGAGGGATGGCTGATATCGATAGTCGGCGCCGTTGTCGGATTGGCAGTCGGAGTCGTCTTGTGCGTACTGCAACAGCATTTCGGGTTTATCCGGCTGAGTGCCGATGCGAGCAACCTTGTAGTCAACACCTATCCGGTTGCCGTCAGCGTTGGCGATGTCGCGATGATTCTCGGCATAGTGGCAGTTGTCGGACTTCTTGCCTCGTTGGCTACGACAAGGGCGATGCGCGGATATCTGTACAGAAAATAGCAGTATGGGCATTGATGTTGCCCACACAGGTTAATTAAGACTTATGTGAAGCATTTTGTGTGGTGGATTTTGTAGACTATATGAAACAATCCGTACATTTGCAATGTGTTTTTCATGGTATTAGATTTAAGGTTAACAAGATTGGTTGTCGTGAGACAATCAATTTTTTTTATCCTTAGTGGGATTTTGGGAATTTTATATATTTGCAGATAGGAGGGTGTGCAAAAATAGGCGCATCCTCTTTTTTTCAGCGTGTTGTAAAAACAGAAACCCAAATCGGTTATTAGGATTTGGGATAAATCAATAAGGCGGTCAGAATATTGGCCGCCCAAATTTCGCTTATCACGAGCGGTAGTAGCGCATCTTCGAAGCGCCCGGTCTGTGTGGGAGCATCTGCCCCCATGCGCCCTCCGCTGGCGCGTCGTGCGGATGGGGTTATGATGTAGTAATGTGCCTCTGGCGCATCGTCGACATGCTGGATAAAAATGATTGCTACCTGAATTCTATAGAGGAAGTTTGTGGATGATTGTGAGTCCGTCGCGAAGAGGTATTATAACCTTTTCCACACGCTCGTCGGCAGCAACAAAATCGTTGAACTCAAGTATTCCCGCTGTCTGAGCGTCGAGTTTCTTTCCGTAGTCGACCACTTTTCCGTCCCACAGCGTGTTGTCGGCAATAATGAACCCGTCGGGGTTCACATAGTTGAACACCAAGTTGTAGTATTCCAGATACTGTCTTTTATTGGCATCCATAAACACGAGGTCGAACTTTCCACCCACCTGAGGTATTATGTCGCGGGCGTCGCCGATGTGCAGGTGGATGTTTTTCCCCTGTTGCGCCTGGCAGAAATGCTCTCTGATGAAATCCTCCAGCTCGTCGTCGATTTCGATTGTGTGCAGCTCCGCCCCCGGCACCAGACCTTCCGCCATCGCCAAGGCGGAATATCCGGTAAACGTGCCGAGTTCGAGAATCCGCTTAGGGCGGATCATTCTTACGAACATCTTCAGCAGTTTTCCCTGTAGGTGTCCGGAACACATCCTCGGTCGCAGATGGTATAGGTGAGTCTCTCGGTCGAGCCGGCTCAGCGTTTCGCCCTCCTTGTCGATGTGGCGCAGGATATATTCTTCAAGTTCTTCGGTCATTATTTCTCTGGGTTTTCGAGGTTTGGCAAGTCGTAATGGTCATAGTTTTCGAGCACGTCAGCCACACGGTTGATTTCAAGGAACGTGGTGCCCTTACCCTCACCGAATCCACCGCCGAGGTATGCGATTTTGTCGTCGGGCGTAATGATGTTCAGTTCGATGAGGTGTTCCAGCCCGTTGTACAGATATGCGCGCGACGACGTTTCCTTTTTCTGATACATAGGGTACACACCGTAGCTCAGCGCCAACAGTCGCGGCACGTTCGGGCGGTAGCATATAGCGAGCGTAGGCGATATGCCACGGAAAGAAGCAATGTAGCGCGCTGTGCGTCCGGTGTAGCTGTCGGTCACGATAGCCTTCGCCCCGATTTCGTATTGCGCATCGACGGCACCGTGGGCAAGGAAAGTTGTCACATCGGCAGTGTCGCGGCAGAACAGCGTGTGGTTTACCGCGTCTTTCCGGCTTGACAGCGACATCTCCGTCTCCTTTATGATTTTCGACATTGTTGAAATCGCCTCCACGGGATATTTTCCATAAGCAGTCTCACCGCTGAGCATCAGAGCGTCAGCCCTTTGAAACACCGCGTTTGCGATGTCGGACACCTCCGCGCGAGTAGGGCGCGGGTTGCTGATCATCGTGTGGAGCATCTGAGTAGCGACAATGACCGGCTTGTGAGCGTTTACACACTTGCTAATCAGCTGTCGTTGCAGCACCGGGATTCTCTCCGCCGGCACTTCAATTCCGAGGTCGCCACGAGCAATCATGATTCCGTAAGACACCTCGAGAATCTCGTCGATATTGTCGATGCCCTCCTGGTTTTCGATTTTAGATATGATTTTAATCGGGCTGTTGTTAGCGTCGAGAATTTTCTGGATGTCGAGCACGTCCTGTCTTGATCGGACAAACGAGTGAGCGATGAAGTCGACCCCCATCTCGATGGCATATCCGATGTTCTGAATGTCGCGTTGTGTCAGCGACGGCAGTTTGATGCTTGCGCCAGGGATGTTCACGCTCTTTCTCGAACCGAGTTCGCCATCGTTCAGTGCCGTGCAGCGCAGCGTTTTCCCGTCGATGCTGTCGATTAAGAAGTCGAGCTCGCCATCGTCGATGAGCAGGTGCATGCCCGCTTTGACGTCTTTGGCAATGTCGGGGTATGACAGATGTATGTTCTGCTTGTCGCTAAGTTCGTCGGGCGCTCCGGTCACACAGACCTTGTCTCCGGCAGAGAACGACAGGTTTTCATCGTCGACATTAGTCGTTGTTCTGATTTCCGGACCCTTTGTGTCCATAAGGATTCCTATTCTGTCGCTGACCGCGCGCACGTTGTTAACAATTCTTTGGAAACCTTCGCGTTGAATGTGTGCAGAGTTCATGCGCACCACGTTCAAGCCGTTTTCCGCCAACTGTTTTATAAAGTCCACGTCACAACGACGATCGGAGACAGTTGCGACAATTTTCGTAAATTTAGTCTTCATCTTGTACTTTTGGGCTTATAAAAATATATCTGTTTTTTTGTAAGACAGTGAATCTCAAGCGTTCATCAGAGCCATAACCGCCAGGCGGTAACTGTTGAGACCGAATCCGGCAATCACACCCCGGCATGCCCCGGCAATCATCGACACGTGGCGGTATTCCTCACGAGCGTGCACGTTTGAGATGTGGACCTCCACCACCGGCGCTTTCACCGCACGGATAGCGTCGCCGATAGCGATTGACGTGTGGGTGTAAGCACCCGCGTTGAGGACAATGCCGTCCACGTCGAACCCCCGGTCGTGGATTTTATCGATAATCGCACCTTCGTGGTTGCTTTGGAAATATTCAAATTCTATGTCGGGGAAATCCGCAGTCAGCGTGTTGAAGAAAGGCTCAAACGAAGAATCGCCATAAATGCTTTTCTCTCTGACTCCCAACAAATTCAAATTTGGTCCGTTGATAATAAGAATTTTCATAATCGCTTAGTCTTGGGGTTATCGAGGTTTTTCCGGCGGAATTGCTTACCTTTGTTGCAGCAGGATTCTCCCGGAATATCTGCAAAATTAATAAAACTATCCGTATTTTTCAACACCGCTATGACAGAATTACCCGACAACGCGACATTGGTAGAACTTTTCAACGCCCATTTGTCGTTGGAGAAAGGCTTGTCGGCCAACACGGTGGCATCGTATGACAACGATGTCCAGAAACTGCTGCAGTTTTTGGACGAGAAAAACGAGAGACTGCCGTCGGTCACCGAGCCGTTGCTCCATGAGTTTCTCTCCGTGCTCCACGACATCGGCATCCATCCCCGGTCGCAGGCACGCATCGTGTCGGGCATCCGAGTGTTTTTCCAGTTTCTGAAAACGAGTGGATACACCGACCACAATCCAGCCACACTGCTTGAGTTGCCCCGTCTCGGGCGTCAGCTGCCCGACATCCTGACCGTAGATGAGATCGACGCCATGGAGGCAGCGTGTGATGATTCGACCTATGAGGGCTGCCGCAACCGCGCCATCATCGAAACCACGTATTGCTGCGGACTTCGCGTGTCGGAACTTGTCGGACTGCAGATGTCGAAGGTGGACATCGACGAAGGGTATGTCACCGTAGACGGAAAAGGCAGCAAACAGCGCATTGTCCCCATCGCCTCATCGGCAGTCGACGCTATCCGCGCCTATCTGCCCCTTCGGTCAAACCTGACGTCCAAACGCGGCAGCGAGGACATCCTTTTCCTCAACCGCCGCGGCGGGCAGCTAACCCGCACAATGATATTCTACATCGTAAAGAAACTCTGCGGCGAGTGCGGCATAAAGAAAAACATCAGTCCGCACACCCTCCGTCATTCCTTTGCCACGCATCTTCTCGAGGGCGGCGCCAATCTGCGCGCCATACAGGAAATGCTCGGGCATGAGAGCATCACCACCACCGAAATCTACGTGCATATCGACCGCTCGTTCCTTCGACAGGAAGTGGCAAACTGCCATCCCCGCAGCAGGAAGAAATAGGAAAAATCATTACCTTTGCAAAAATAAGCAGACACATTATGGCAAAAAGCAAGATATACGTTGTGTACGTTGGGCGTCAGCCAGGACTTTATGAGACATGGGATGAATGTCGAGCCGAGGTAGAAGGCTACCCCGGCGCCCGCTACAAATCGTTTTATTTCAAGGAAGAAGCCGTAATGTCGATGCGAGAGAGCGACGCATCGGCATCGATGGCGTTGCGCCAGATAGCCCGCCACCTTCAGGAGGACACCCCCGAGGTTGTAGCACCCCGCACCAAAAAAACGTCGCCGTCGGTCTATCCCCCCGATGTGATACTCAACAGTCTTGCTGTAGACGCCGGCTGTATGGGCAATCCAGGGATAATGGAGTATCGCGGCGTTTATGTCCAGACCGGACAGGAAGTATTCAAAGTGGGGCCCTATCACGACGGCACCAACAACATCGGAGAGTTTCTCGCCATTGTCCACGGACTGGCGTTGTTGAAGCAAAAAGGCAGCAACATCCCCATCTACAGCGACAGCAAGATAGCCCAGAAATGGGTGCGCGACGGCAAATGCCGCACCACGCTCGCCCCCACATCCCGCAACGCCGAGCTGCTCGGGCTCGTGGCGCGCGCCGAGAAGTGGCTTGCCACCAACACTTATACGAATCCCATCATCAAGTGGGAAACCAAGCAGTGGGGCGAGATACCAGCCGACTTCGGCAGAAAAGGATAGTCCCACATAAGAATTTCCGGAAAAAAAGAACCAACGCAGGTGTCTTTTTCCCCTTTTTTACGGGAATCCAGACACGCTGCGTTTTATTTTTGCGGAAAAACACAAAAGCAATGAAAAACACAAAAAAGATTGAATTCAAGCCATTGACACCAATTGATGGCAACCGGTCAGAGGCCGTCAACGTGCGCCGCCGCGGAGACTGGATGGAAGTGACCGGCACCCCCGCCGCCGTGTGCCCGAAAACCACCGACGACCGCTTTCTCGGCGCCGACCGTCGCGGCAGCCGCACATACTACTTCATGCAGCGCAACGGAAAAGACGTAATAATGTCAGGATATAGGCAGGACGGAACGTTTACCGCCGTTCAGCGCACCCTGTTTGCCGACGGCGGCAGCGTGACAGGATTTGCCGTCAGCGGAGA